>Ga0209700_106795_pt1 | contig 17142 bp, 13 predicted proteins | sample SiratroredBW_FD_187528 | JGI IMG/M metagenome (GOLD analysis project Ga0209700, IMG submission 187528) | Root nodule microbial communities of legume samples collected from California, USA - Siratro red BW (SPAdes) (version 2) | ecosystem: Host-associated > Plants > Roots > Nodule | place: USA...
TATATATATATATATATATATATATATATATATATATATATGTAAATGGAATAAACAACAAAAATAATTCAAATTATATGTAAAAAAACATTTAGCAACTAAAAAAATAAAAAATTTTAAACAAATTACTCGTGTCATCATTTCTACATTATTCATAAAGTAAAGTACATATTACACATGTATGTACTTATATTTTACTGTTCTCAATAAAGATACGAATATCCTTTATACGTATATAAGCATGAAAGAAAGAATTTATCCAGAATAATTGTTTTTTTTTTATTTTTCATTGAGAGTTATCAGAGTTATTTTCTTTAAGAATATCACATATATTTTAAATCTTTGCTGAGGATTAAAAGTAGCCACAATTATAATCGTATTTTTTTTAATTACACATTACTTTATTTTAATGAGTGTAGGCCTAAAAGTATATACTAAAATTACTCTTATAAATAGATTTTTTTTACACTTACCATCACTTTACCACTTTCAACAACACCAAAAAACATGGTGAATTGGTTTCGTTTGCAATTTTTGCATGGAGAAAAAGGAACAGCAACCCTCCCTTCTCCATTCTGGTTACTATTTGAGTGATTGGTGGGAGTAAAAAAGGGTAGATTCTCTCCACTGATGGAGATAGAAAAGAGCGATGACCCAAAGAAAGCAAGTTTATTTACCTCTGAGGTTGTCGGTGGTGACATTAAAAAACGAAAAAGAAAAGAAAAAAGTGCGGCTATTGAAGGAAAAGGCACTTGCTTGCACTGCATAATAACCCGACATTTTGCTAATGGCAACAAGAACACCAATGATCAACAACGGTCTCATTTACCACTCACTCGACCCAACTGTATCAGCATTCAACACCTGTCTGTGAAACCTGTGACCCTCTTCGTGATTCCCACCTTTGTTAACGTAAAAATCCCAACTTTGTTTCCTTTATCAATTGGGGTCCCCTTGAAAAAGACGCCACCCCTCATCATTATTCAATTCGGTGAACCAGGCCAGGTGTCCATGTGAACTCCTTTACTCTCTCTCTCTCTCTCTCTAATACCCTTCAAGCACAGACACATATCTGCACTTCACAACCCTCCAAACAATATTTTTCTATAAATAAAACCACCATTATGGAGATGGGGTTTACTCTTTCCTGAGACCCCTCTCTCTTTATTCTTCTTCCTCCTTCTTCTTCTTCTTCCTGCATTAGTTCCCATTACACTTCTGGGGGAAAAGGGGTCACTTTTCAGATCCAACGTTGAGCCTCCACACATCATGATAGAGCCCGGTTGCCTGAATCAGGCTCACCCTTGTAGAGCGACAACACTTGCTACTCTTTCATTGCTGTTCTTCACACTAGTGTTCTTCTCCAGCTTCACCAGTGCTTCCTCTTCTTCAGTGTTTCCGGTGAGTTCTTTCAGTTTCTTTTAAATAATTTGTTTGGTCTTGGAAAGGTTTTTCCATTTCTGATTTCTGTGGAGCAGGAATGCTTTTCCTGGCTACTTTTTCTTTCCTCAATAAGGCTTGTTTTTATTACCTTGAACTTTTATCATCTGTCGGTGTGTTTATTCACTGTTCATACTGTATATTATGGGGTGTTCTAACTTGTTCTTTCTTTTTTAGTTGTTTATTGATTGTTAGGTGCTTTTTTGAGTTGCAAACTGGAATTTATTCTAGAAATTGAAGCTTGATAAAAAAAAATGTTTTTTTTTTTTGGTATGGCGGTTAGCGGAAGACTAAGAAACGCTGAAGTTAAGGTTAGATGTTGGTATTTAAGAAGAAAGAAGAAGAAAATTAAGGATTTTCCTCTCGGGTGAACGCTTTGGCAGGTTGAAAGAAATAAGAAGATTTAATGAACCATTTAATGGAATCAATTGACTTGGTGTGGTTGGTGACACTTGTTTACCTAATTAAGGGGCTATTAATTTTAGATCACAGGTTTCGGGACCGCGTTTTTCATTTTTGGAGGCGGGTGAGATTATTTTGTCGTTACATGTTAGAAATTAATAAAAAGTTAGTTTTTATCTGAGAGAAAAATTAAAATTTTACTTTTTTTCACCCCATGTGAGTTAAATTCCATAATGGCGTTAGGAAAGTTTATTTCACAATTAAGTTGTTAGGAGGGGGTTGAGTAATGGCATTTTATTGGGCATGCTTATATGCCTTGTGGATTCCTTAATTTCTATGATCTATGGATTGTTGTGCCACCATAATGATCACCATTTTAGAAATGAACCATACTTGAGAACCTGGTTATGTTGAAGCTTCCTAGTTCCTAGGTTTTATTTGTTACTGCACTTGTCATTAAACTTTTGTTTGTTGTCATGGTGCCTTATTCCTTTCAACTAACTGTATGCAGGAATTGAATCCTATAAAACCTAGACATTCGCGTCTTCTCAGGAGCGCCGTGCAACGTGAAACTGTAGGAATTAATTGAGCAGTGTATACATATCAATTCAAGATACTTTTTGATGGCTTGTGTTTAGCAGTGGATGTTGATTTTATGTTTTATTTTTTTTTCTCCTTGTTTAGCCTGCATCACAGCTTTCTGAACTATGGTCACCTCTGGAAAGCCAAGGATGGAAACCCTATGTTGAATCAAATAAGCCAAGTGAGGAACATTAATAACATTTACTTTATGATGCTCTAGATTTTAGAGTACATGAAATTTTGGTATATATATAGGCTCATTTGTTCTTTCTGTGTCTTGACAATTGAATTAAAGCAGAATTACCAGAAAAGTCTGAGGGATACATCCAGGTCTTTCTCGATGGAGGTTTGAACCAACAAAGGATGGGGGTAGGTATTTAAAAGCCTTTTAGTTAGATCAAAAGTTTCCTTTAGTGTATAGGTGAAAGGTACATAATTTGATCTTAGTGTTTACTTTTTTTTTGTGTAGATATGTGATGCAGTTGCTGTCGCAAAGATACTGAATGCTACTCTGGTGATCCCTTACCTTGAATTAAATCCTGTATGGAGAGATTCAAGGTAATTGCTGACACCATAAAATTGCATTTATTTGCCCCATGGATTGTGTGTGGTGTTATATTGAGATTGCTTATGTTTCTCTGCAGCTCCTTCATGGACATATTTGATGTAGATCATTTCATTGATGTATTGAAGGATGATATTTCTATAGTTAAAGAGCTTCCTGGAGAGTACTCCTGGAGCACAAGGGAGTACTATGGCTTGGCTATTCGAGAAACCAGAATCAAGGCTGCACCTGTACATGCATCGGCCCACTGGTATCTGGAGAATGTTTTGCCTGTTCTACAGAGGTTGGTATACTTTTACTTTAATTGCTAACTATGCAGGACTTAAAAAAATGGTTAATTCAATGATTGTTTTGGACAATTTAACTTATTGAAATTAAAGCATTTGTTCATGTAACATCATTAAGGTGTATACTCTGCAGAATACTGTATGTATACTACTACACTCTTTGTGTATTTATGAAGATATGATTGAGTTTAAAGTGTAGTGTGATGTTGCCATCATTGTATACTCACTTACTTATGAACTTCTAATATCCTGGTATGTTCCATTTGTTGCAGTTATGGTATTGCTGCAATCTCTCCATTTTCTCACCGACTGAGTTTTGACAACTTACCGATGGATATTCAACATCTGCGCTGTAAAGTCAACTTTGAAGCTTTAATCTTTGTTCCTCATATCAGAGCACTTGGAGATGCCCTTATCAGCCGCCTTCGCTATCCTGATGGCTCAGCTGGAGAAACGGGCTCCAACTACCTTCAAGAGGTCACTAGTGCTGGTGCTAGTAAAAATGCAGGGAAATTTGTTGTTCTACACCTCCGATTTGACAAGGTATTACTTTGTTATTTGTTATTGATAATCAACTACCTATAGAAGGTTGCAGTATTTGTTTGCCTTATATGTAAATTGAGTGCTTATGTGTCAGTCCTTATATGTATGTCACAATATGTACATTGGCACATTCATGAATCATAATTATTTGTGTTTCACAATATAGGATATAGAAGATTTGAAATTAAGTTACACTGGGGTGTAGGATCCATTACTTCACATCTCATTTATCCTTTTACTTGTGGAACATTGTTGTGCATTTATCTCTAAGTTTAGAACTTAGTTGTGTACAATGTTTTATGACAGGATATGGCAGCACATTCAGCCTGCGATTTTGGTGGAGGAAAAGCTGAAAAATTGGCCCTTGCAAAGTATAGACAGGTTATTTGGCAAGGGAGGGTTCTTAACTCCCAATTCACTGACGAAGAATTGAGGAGTCAAGGTCGCTGTCCAATGACTCCAGAAGAGGTTGGATTGTTGCTAGCAGCTCTTGGATTTGACAACAGCACTCGTTTATATCTTGCTTCCCACAAGGTAAGATAAAGTGCTTTTCAATTTCTAAAATCAGGAAAGTGATTATGTTTTCCTTGTTTTAAAGTCAAATAGTTGATTGTATTTTTCTTCAGGTGTATGGTGGAGAAGCAAGGATTTCAACTTTGAGGGAATTGTTTCCTCTGATGGAAGACAAAAAGAGCCTTGCTTCATCTGAGCAGCGTGCTCAGATAAAGGGAAAAGCTTCTCTATTAGCTGCACTTGACTACTATGTTGGCTTGCATAGTGACATCTTCATCTCTGCTTCCCCAGGAAACATGCACAATGCATTGGTGAGTATTGCTAGATGCATTTCAGATAGCTAAGTAAAGCTTTATTAAATAGGCCCTTAAACTATTGAGTTAGTTTTTGGCAGCGTCAAACCGTCAAAAAATAAGAAGTTATGGTAGTTTTTTAGAAAACCAGGGACTCAGGTAAAAGAAAAATTACAAGATCAAGAACCCAATTAAAAAAAAGAAAACTTTAGGGACCCATTAGAAATTTGACCATAATTAAATTTAGTCCATTCCATTTATTTCATGCTGACCACAATAAATTTTGAATTAATGATTCGGTGCATTATGGCTCAAGTTTTGATAACACTAATGAATGTCATTGGGAATTTACCTTAAAGAATTCAATTGTGATTCCGTTAACAAAGCTTCTTGTTTTGGAAATATAAATAGATGTTCTTATTTAATTTGTTTTAAAACTGTTGCTGATAGTTAATGTTTTGATGATGATGATGATAGGTTGGACACCGTACTTACCTGAACTTAAAGACCATAAGGCCAAATATGGCATTGATGGGTCAGCTTTTCCTGAATAAAAGCATAGAGTGGTCAGAGTTTGAGGATGCAGTGGTTGAAGGTCACCAAAACAGACAAGGCCAACTAAGGCAGAGGAAGCCCAAGCAATCCATTTACACTTATCCAGCTCCTGATTGCATGTGCCAAGCCTAATTAGTACTACTACTAGCATACTTAATTATTGCTCACGGATGTAGCCTCTGTATTTTATAGTTCTGTGTCTTATTATTTAACATATCTGGTTAAAAATAAGAAAAGCATTACCATATGGGGTGTGTGTTATCATGTTCTTGATAAGAGTGCTTGAGAGTTAGTTGTGTATTGTGTGAGAGATGTATTTATCAGATGATGGCATTCTTAGCAGGAGCCAACCATATTATTTTATAATTCAATAACATCAGCCATATAGTTCTTTATCACTCCATTATTATAAACTAGATTGTAACTTGGTTTTCACGTGAGTTTTGTTACTGTTATCTATCTCAATTAATCTCTACATGTAGCAAATTTTCCTTTACAATGAACTTTAATTATTGTAATGTACAATCACGAGACTAGCTATTGTCGGGTCTACAAATTTGGACGTTTCAAAAAGTATGGTTCTTGATATGGCCGTTTATCTGAAGTGTTTCATTCGTGACTTGAAATATTTGTCTTTTTCTTAACTGTTCATTGGTCTATTGAATTTGTCTTTGGGATTCAGGCCAATTGGCTAAAAACGAAGTGATTTTCACTGGCTGTCAAATGAAGTTGTGCCACTTGTTTAAGCTGTTATTTTTCAACTGCAAATCGTCCAAATTATTCTGTTGGTGGAATAGTTGATGTGAATTTGGAAGCCTTATCTGAAAGTTTTTGTATTTGGTTCCACTTTTTTCCAGTGACTCCACTCCAATAACTAAGCATTTCATTTTCTTCGCTATTGTTTGAGTAGAGCACTTGTCACGCGCATTCAACCAATTATTTAGAAACAAAAGAGGAGTAACTTTCATTAACTTATTATTGGAAGACCATAAATTAAATTGCACTTGACTTGCTGCTGATTCTTTTTCATTTTAATCACCTTACACTATCCAAATTTTAATTTTTCAGATATATTTGAACAATGAAATTTATATTCTATGTAATTATGTTAACAAGAATAACTGCATCCTGCAATAATATATATATATATATATAGAACATATTTTACTTTTTAATATACCTTTTAATTATTTATTTCTGCTTTATTATTTTTTAAATAACTGTCAAAAGTGATTTTTTCACACATTTTTATTTATTTTTCTATAACTTTCAAACTCTATTTATTTTTTCTCTTTATAACAGGTAACTTCAAATTTTTCATATGTTAAACTAGCTAAAACATGCATTCTCATATTTTTATTACATTAAAATATATGATTTTATTATTTCTATGAATAATTAATTAAAAAATAATATAATTTTATAAAATAATATTATATGTAGCCGTTATTTTTCAACAGAAAAATTAATTAGTTATTTTGAAATAAAATGTATTTAGTTATTTTCAAATAAAAAATTATTCAATTATTTATTTATTTATTAAATAAATAAATAATTTTATTTATTAAATGGTAAAAATGTTTAATTAAAATATAATAATAAAAGAAGTAACCAAATAACGTATTCTCTAGCATAAATAATTATTAAAATAAAAGATATTATTAAATTATAAAAAAATCGTAAAAATAATTATGAAAGTATTGTAGATAGTATTTTTTATTTATTTTGTAGATAGTTTTTTTTATTATAGGTAGTTATTTTAGTTTAGAAAAACAATTACTCAGATAATAAAATGGTAAAAATTTAGATACATGAAAAAAAATAATCTCATTTATTAATTAAATGTTATAGATAACCTTTCAAAGTTAAAAACAATACAAAAATAAATAATTATATAAACAAATATAGATCAGAAAATATAAAATTAAAAATTAGTATACATATGTAAAATGATAGAAGTTATTACAATAATTAAATTTTAACTTAATAAAAATAAGATATTATGACGTTGACTACACAATGTGTCTGTGATTTCGCTAGTAGTAATAATGTAAATTATGTAATTTCGTTTTTCTATAACATTTAAAATAAATATTTCAGATAATGTTTTAAGGGGCTATGCTCCAAAATGAATATTTTTTAGTAGGTTATCCTTAAGGTCTTATCTTTTTCAATTTATAGTTTTAAATTAATTTATAATATTAAATAATTCAAATAATTAAAATAACGTTAAATCACAATATAAATTTATATCAAAAATACAAAACATAATCTATATTTTAAAGATGTTTCTTTTTACAAAGTTTATTTATAATATAATTATATATTTATTATAATTTATTAATATAAATCAAACATTGATCTTATGCGTTACGCGTCCTGAAATAGAAATAGAATAGTTGTACGTTGTTGCAACTTTGTTGTTCTTTTGGAATCCAAAAGTGAGTATAATTATCACATTCTAATATAAATGAAAAAGTTAAAAAAAAAAAAAAACCTTATATATCTATTATCTTAAAATTTCAAATTAGAGGTGAGGTGAATCTTTTATGTAAATTTGATTCATGTTTCGTTATTATAATTTTCGTCGTATTTTCTTACATAAGATAAATTTTTAATGTGAAATAGTCTTCATTCTTTTATTCTTTTACTTTTTAAAAAAATAAAAATCCAAACTAGAATTCGGCTTCCTAAAACCAAATTCATTTAAAGGAACATCACTAACAAAGGCTCAATAGTGCTAAGAGAATATTTTCCTTGATAGAAAGACTTCTCACCGTTTATAATTTGGCTTTCGAGGGATTAAATTCCTGTGAAGTAAATGGGTTTGGGGTCTAATTTGAGAATGACTGCTTCTTCCTCCACCTCCATAAAATTTTATATTTCCAAAACATTTTTACCGAAAAGACTTAAAGTGTCTTTTGGTAAATGACGATGGTGACTTTCGGATTAACTTAATCTAAAATAAAAAAAATGCATTTTAGATTATATTTTCAAAATTTTACTTTAGAAGTTATTTTTGTATTTCGAAATAAACTAATTCAAAAAATAATTTTGTATTCTAAAATAAGTTAATTCAAAAATTAAAGTAAAATAGAATTATATAATCAAATTTGGAAGTTATTTTTAAATTTCAAAAACTCTTTTTGAATTGAAGAATACTTTCTGAATTGTATAATCCAGAATGTTTTTTTACAAATTTTTTAAGATGTAGGATGAAATGATTAAGGATATTGAGGTTATTTACTAAATTTATTTAAAGATATTTAAGTTTTTTCATGTTCTCTATGAAAGTGTGTGGAAGAAACTATGGAGGTGCTGAAAGAAATAATCTTTGAGAGTTAAATTCTTCTTAAATGTAAATGGGTTTAGTTTAAGAATTAAAAGACAAAAACTTTCTACACCCCACCATTGCATCCCATCATAGACACGAAATTACTAAAATATTCTTTCTGTTAACTTTTGAGGAAAATATTTTTCAGAAATTTTTGAAAAACATTTTTCAGAATATAAATTTAAATTCCAGAAAATATTTTTCAAAATGTGAATTTTATATTTTGAAAAATATTTTTCAAAATTATATTCTAAAACATAAAATTTACATTTTGGATAATGTTTTCTGAAATTTATTTGTAAAAGTATTTTTCGGAACTTTTCGAATTTTTTTAAACTAATGGAGTGCTGGTCTCAAATGATGGGTGCAGAAAGTTTTTGCCGAATTAAAATGGAGGTGAGTTAATTTGGTTAATATTTTTCTCCTTAAAATGGGTATATTTTGGAAAAAAATTCCACTATCTGATTAGAACCATTATCCCACTGTACCTTGAGACCATGGCGCACACAAAGGATTTCAGCCAATAAAGCATTAGAAACTCCTTCATGTTCGTAGAAACCTTTTACGATATTTCTCTGATAATCTCTAATCAGACCACCAAAACCTACATGATAAGGGTTGGTAACTGTGCTACCAATCTACCTTTAAAACCACAAAAGTTAAGGGTTGGTTTATCCAAGATATCTGTACAGTACTCCCACTAGCACCTGGAATCCTCAGTGTCAAAGGTACATGAAATGCAATACAATAACATTTTCAGAAATTCCATCAAAGACCAATTGATTTCTAGCACACCAGGTGACCCGCATGGTCACCTGAATAATAGCAACGAAACTAGAAATCTTTCCATCTATTGCAGTCAGCTTTTCATCCAATTCAAAATTGAGCTTATAATGTTATAGTCGAAAAAGTAATATATATATTTGTGCAGAACAATTGACACTTCATTGCACACAAAAGGTGGTGCTTATAGCCCAATACTTGATGCTCTTTAAAGTGTAGATCTAAATTTTATATTTGCTCATTCGTGATTCTAGTAAAGTAAAAATGCATACTACACTATTTGACATTATAATTGAATAATTGAAAACCCCTTTTCCATACATTGCTGAAAACTATTATGCAATGATATGACAATACAGCTCGAGTTCTTTGGTAGAAGGGGTGTGACACATGAAATGGCAATATATACAACTCCCTATGGGAAACTGCTTCAAAGCAGTGCACTACTGGACTTGGAACATTGATGTTGAAACAACTAACTAGTCATTTCCATCTAGAGCCTTGGGAGATCCATTTCCACCTTGGAATGCAGGCATTTCTTTTGCCTCTCGAGATGTCACATTGTCAATCTCCTCATCAATGGGAAGTGTCCTCTTTGATCCCTCCAATGCAACACCTAGCACTATATTCTCTTCAAGAACAGTCCTGGATGCATGAGGCTGTGCAGCAGACTTCTTTTCCCCTTGTGGTTTTGATGGCATATTCGTATTAAGTCCACCAGTTTTGTCAGCATTGTTAGATGAGGAGGACACTACATTGTCAGACTCAATATTTGGCTTTATGTTTTTAGTGGCATGACCCTTGGATTGCTTGGTATCTATGTCCTTCTGGGCTACATTTTCTACTACCAAACCAGATACTTTAGATTTAGAAGAAGATTCTTGAACCTCCACGTTTTCCTTGTTTGAATCTGATTTCAGTGGCTTGTTTTCACCCACTTCTGGATCAGGTTTCGGTGTCACAACTGTCTTTCCATTTGTGTCAGAATTAGATGTCACAACTGTCTTAGAGTTTCCATTTGCATCAGAGTTAGATGTCTTATTATCTTGATCAACAATTGGTCGTGCTGATCGACTTTTCATCTTATCCTCTCCATTGATTTTGTAAGACGGTTCAATCACTAATAATGGACGCTTAGGTACTGTGCCAGCACCAGTGCCAAATGTGGAATCTGCAAACGGTATATTCTCCAAGTCAGCATCACTGTATATTTTCTGCAGGGTACGGACCGGTGTGGCAAGCCTGGCTCGGTGATGGCCTATAACTCTAAGAAGATCCAACAATATTGCTTCCTATTTCTCAAAATTCAAAGAGTGAAAAATCAGCTAAATCCAAGAACAGTAATACAAAATAGAAAGAAATCCTAGTTTATGAGATGCTTATCTCACTGCAGATACTTTATTTTAGATAAATAAGGAAGTATTCTTGCCTTAACACACAGATATTCTTCAAAATGTGAGGTCTTAACAAAACAAGAGACCAGAATCTGTGAAAATAATAGAAAAGAAATGTTACAAATATATATATTACCACCATATATTACATAGATAAAACATGGGCAATAGTCAAGTTTGATCATGATTGATGGAAGTTCCAATCTGATAATATTGGTACATGATGGAACATGATAGATGCACACGTAACAAAAGCAGGTATGTGCTGTTTATATAGGTACTTTACAGTACTTTTATAAGGTTTAGACACTAAAGCATGTAGACTATCAAGATCAGCCTATTTCACGTACTCATTAACCTATTTTAAGTACCCTATTTTGGACAGTGAAAACGGTATTGACAAAGATATCCCAAGTATTTAAACATGATATTTACCATAAAACATAAAACTAAATTAAAATTGATCTAAATATAAAGCATAATAGGAAGAGGAAACTAGAGATTCATAGAGAAACTGTTTGCTACTCTCTTATAACTTTTTAATTAATTGAATAGTAATGAAGTTCGCGGGTAGGTTTAAAGCATGAATCATGATTATAGAAAGAACTCGAGGTTAGATCACATCTATAAAAAACAAAGCACAGAATGAATTCTTTCTCAATAAACTATTTATGGCATAATGATAACTGTAGCTAAATATTTATGGAAAAAAGGAATGAAGAATAAAATACTATTTCCGAAATAAGATCCTGTTCAGTTAGCACAGAATCATTGATTTGCAAGATTAACTACTCCATACTAACCAAAAGAGCCTGATTTTCAGGATTTATGTTCTCCAAAAACACTCTCCTGTGCAACCTCTGTTGCTCAACTTGAGGATTTTTGGCCAATACCTTCCGCATGTCAGCAACAATGTTCTGCAGAAGCATCGAACCATTTGTCACATCTAGGGATAATTATCATAAAATGCTCAATACTAGTGAAAACAAATAAACAATAAAACTATTTCTTACATTAATCTTATTTACATCCAAATGACTAATGGCTAGATGGGTTTTGATTCGCCAATGAGTTTTTTGACTAAGGTTCCGCACAACATTCACTGTAAATTTGTGGTTTGGAATGTGAACAGCTTCACGATCTTCACCTCTAATAATTGTTGGTGACCACCAGCCAACATGCTGCATAGCATGAAAACATCAATGCCCAAAAAATAATGACTCAAGAGCATCAAACACTAAACCATACTCTGTAATGTCCTTCTGTTAAGATATTCCATATAAGAAAAAATATATACATATTTAATAGAAGTAATTCCCACATTCAAAAGCTAAAAAGTGCCTCTTAACACACCTCAACAGTACCAGAAACCTCATATCCTTCAATCTTTGTTTGAATCCATTCATTAACCACAAAGGGCCGAGTTGCGTGAATCATCACACTTGAAAGGAAGTTAGTAAATATCTGAATAGATAACACATAATGTCAACAAGTGCCACAATAACACAAGGGAATTGAGATGATTAGAAGAAATGATAAATCAATCCCACACCTCACGACCAGCAAGGGTCAGCAAAACTGTCCCAAGACCTCCTGCAGTAACCCATTTCTGGGTAGAGAAGCCTAACAATTCCATGAACAATGAAAAGGCAGCTATCCACACCGCAGAATAAACAGCTTTGCCAGCAAATTGGAATCCCATCTAAGAAAAACAGAAAATTTACTATGTCATTGAAATAGAACCACAACAAATAACCGAGCAATACACCAAAATCCAGAATTTTGTAGTAATTATATTCAAGTGGCAATGCAGTAGCCAAGCTACTGTCTTCCACCAATGATATATAATCTAAATACATAGACACCCATTATAAATTCTTCTAGCCTATGTACATAGTAAAAGATATAGCCATCATATATTTAGTTCTCAGTTCTTCATTTTTTATGTAGATAAAAGTTAATTTAGAAGATTGATAATCTTCACTATGCATAAAAAAAATTGATAGGTAGAAATGCTATATCCAAAAGCTGAAAAATTACTTATCATTAAATAGCTGGGCAGATATATTGCCCAACTAATGTCACTGGCTGATTGAGTGATAAATCAAGTTTCAATAGAGTCAAAATATGTAATTAAATTTATGACAGCCAACAGGTAATAAAATATATGGAATCCACAACATATTTATCATGTTTAAATTCATATAACTATAATGTCTGTTGCCTAGACAAAAAGAAAAGATACAGACATTTCTCGTCTCACTTGCATCAGTACTCTCTGCTAAGAATTTCTGTGATTGTTGAATTACACTGCACAAGAGAATCACACAATAAGTTTATGGAAGAAAAACTTAGTAAATATTGTAAACTGGAACCCCAAAACCGGCTAAAGTATTCAAACTGGCTACAACAATGATAATCTTGAAAGAATTATAGTTGAACGGTCCCGTCATAAAGCAAATAAAAAGCTGAGATAATAAATATGTAAGGTATCACATTTGTCATAGCAATAGAAAATCAGGCAATTTCTCTCGTAAAAGAGGAAGAAAAGCCTAAATAAGTGCATCATTAAGTGACCAAAATATTCATAAGTTTCAGGAGATCAAATGAAGGCGAGGAAACAGGCATACCTTGACAAACAATAGGCAAAGGCCAGAACTGTTGACAATGATCTCACAAAATTCAGAAGTCGTTCCTTAACAACCTGGCCAGGTTCTGAAGGTAGAATTAATGGCTCCAATGCTCTGCAATTAGTGAATAAATCAGCACATGGAGAATAGCGCATCAAAGAAAGATATAACAATTCAGAATCTGATAAAGTTATTATCATAACAAAAACCTGCATATAAGTATTGCTCCAGTCCATAACAGTAATGGCCGAAGGTAAGAAGTTACTATGTAGTGAGTGGTACTTTTCTTCCAACTATTATCACTCCTCTACAATACAGAATTAGGTATCAAATGCACTGAATCAGTTAAAATAGTTAATACAAGAAAAATGAAGAATTGCAATATAACCTGAAAAAGTATTTTCCTTATCTGGAACAATAATGGACCAACACCCCATATTGCAAAAATGACAACGCCAATTGCAGGAATCAACTTTACAATGATAGGACTATTTTGTAACAAATTACTAGACCTGCATAAAAGCACACAAGTGTATACTTTAGAATACATGGAAATATCCAATAATATTCTTTCATAGCTTAGAATAACCTCTAGATTTCCTTATTATAACTTCGGATTGGTTACCATATTTCCTCATCAAATCATGATTTAATTTCTTAGTATAATTAAGAGTCAGTGTTGTAGTTTTTATGTATGAACACACAAACACATCAATATACTGTAATACATAATAGTTAATATCAATCAGTATTTCGTTCTCTTTTACCAGAGTGTTTCAAACAGTTTTATGGCTTTCGTATCCTCCTGGCAGTTATAGGTGTGTTATTTATTTTGGCTACTTCCGTCATTGGTTTGTTCAGTTGTTGTGACTATCTGGCTTGCCTTAACACTCATATTTGTCAAGAGTTCATATCTCCTACAGCATACATTTTTAGTGTGCTTCTAATAGCCTTTGGCCACTGTCTCCGATCCCCCATTGTCATGTCATCATTATTGCCAGTTTAGACCTTTGCTTTGCCATTTGCGACTTATCCAACTTTTTTTGTCAAGTGTTTGGTTTAATTTCTCTCTTTTTATTAACCCACATCAGTCAGCCCCAGTTTTCCCAGAGATGTGAACCTAACCACACAACTGGCCCTGTGGCTGTCAAGAGACATCAACAACCCTACTCTTGGGGACTGGTGGCTTCGAAGAGGCATCAACAACCCCACTTGCGGCCTTGTGGCTTTCTAAGAGGGAATATGATTAGTATGAATTAAGATAAGTACTCTAGGTCTTGTGAACACATCCATACATTGTAATTTATAATACATCTCAGTTAATATCAATTGTACTTTCATTTTCTCTATCTCTCTTCCTCCTATATCTAAAACAACCATACCAACATATACTAACCAAAAAACATTCAGATTGCTTCAATTTGTAAACTTATTCGCTGTCAAAAAAACAAATATTACCTAGCCAACACGGTAGCAGCCACCTTAGCAGCAGGAAGATCATTTGGTTGGCCAGACACTAAAAAACAATGACACTTAAAAGATCGAGCTTTGCACGATAGTGTATGTGTTGGCTTGTTTATATGACGAAGGTGTTGAAAACCCCTGCACTCCTGTCTCATGAACTACAACAAAAGACTGTCTCACTGTATATTCTAACAAAAAGAAAATGAATGAGCCATTTCTTAATTTTGAAAAGACATATCAAGTTATTCTTAATACTATAATGTAAACATTCAATCATCAATTAATCCAGTCACATAAGGAACACCTTAACAATCAACATTATTGCTTGACAATATTGCAGCGGGTAATATGCTCATGAATACGAGTCAGTTCAGATAAACTTATCAACAAACACTGATGAGAGATGAAAAAATAAAAATGAATCAAACTTCTTCATAAGCACCTATAAACTTAACAAAGCTAAATATTCTTACCTCAGAAAAGCCTTAACAGTAGGGCTTTATAATAAAAAATCTCTCACTCTATAAGCTTCCAAACTAGACCTAGGTGATTCATTGAAATAAATAGAAAACCTAGGATTGTAGCTACGTAAAAAACCATTTGCTGTCAAGTGTACTATAGATCAACAATGAAAACCTTGTCCCACTAACTGAGGTTGACTACATTGATGACAAGGTGTTATTAGACTTGGTATAAGACCAAATCCTTAGAGAAATTGTTCACCATAAAATCCCCTTTACCTTTTCATGGAAAAAAAAACGTGTAATCTTTTATGCTCACTGGGGCTTCCAGCAATCTTCTTTAAGTATTCGAATCACCTAAAACAGTTTTTTATCATCTTTTCCTAGATTGGTGCCACACCATTGCATCATTATCTTCAGTCATTTCGTATATGTCCTTTCTTGTGTTCACACATCAATCTTAAAATTCTTGTTTCAACTACTCCACCTTTTTCTCTTATTATAGATCAAACTAAAAAAAAAATGTTTTCCTAACAAAAACATGATAATAGACAAGAAATTGCACGGAACCAAAACTCAATGATACCAAGAAATCTATAACTTGAAAAAAGGTCACAGCTGCGTAATACTAAAGATATACAACAAGGCCATGAAAATATTTTGGCACACCAACTGCACAATGAATAAGCGGCAACCAACAAGACAACGTCACTATATTTTAAGAACATACCGTAATAGGATATGAAGGACCTGCCATAAATAAATGTAGCTTGCCATTTCCCGTGGCCCTCTGTAAACAATAAAGTGATATGAAGGTGAGAATGATGTTATAAAATAATGAACATTGCACAAAGAATACAGAATTGTAGAGAAATTCCGTACCGAATGTTTACTGCAGCCCAGGTTCCTGCAAAGTCCCAATCCATGGGACAACTGCAGGGAACCAGGAAGAGCCATTACTGAATCGAAACAGATACCAAGGCCTCACTGGTAGCTGGAGAATGTATTAATATGGTATTTCAGACCTTTTACACAACTCAACAAGTTCAACACAGACCGAGTGCAGCTGATAGAACTTGATAATCTTTTAATTCAGCAACCTGCAACCAAACTGATATTAATTAATATGACCATCCAAAGCTTAAGGATACAAAATATGTACATATTTCTGAACCTAAATTCCAGTAACGCTCTAGTGTTATTGAAACTAGCTCTTGATGTAAGGCATCACAAAATACTATGAGTTCAGGTGAGAATTAACAAGAATGATATCAAATGAAATTGATTTTAGCTAAAACTAATTTTGAAGTGATGTGATTTATGTTTGGATATTATATTATATTATAAAAGCAAGTTAGTAGAAAAACTCAGCATAAAATATTTACCGAAGACAAAAGCTACCTAATGTTACTTCAACTCGATCAATTTTAAACCCTGGATCAATTCTTCAACAAGAAAGCAATTCAGCAAATATCTGGCTAAAATCACAATAATTGTATTTTAATGTAACTCTAGATAGAACCTGTTTGAACAAACTAGGAAAGAAAAAATAAGAAGAAAAAAATAAAATTGACTTCTCCATGAATAAAAATTAACTTAAGCATAAGTTAAAAATCAAAATTTAGATAAGATATACGAGGGTGTTTCCAAATTAATTTATGCAAAAGCTAATTTCAAGATATAGAGAAACTAATTTCAATCTGGTTTTTTCTTTACCTACTGAAAGTGTTTATGGAGAAGTTCATTCCAACAAACCCAAAACCGAACATGCACTAAGCTAACATCAAAACCCTCACCCTCACACCTTAAAGTTTTAGGTCAGCCCTGAATTCTAAACCACCAAATTGAACAGTTCATCACCAAAACACTAAAATTAAACCCAAAAAAAAAAAAAAA
>Ga0209700_106797_pt1 | contig 17141 bp, 9 predicted proteins | sample SiratroredBW_FD_187528 | JGI IMG/M metagenome (GOLD analysis project Ga0209700, IMG submission 187528) | Root nodule microbial communities of legume samples collected from California, USA - Siratro red BW (SPAdes) (version 2) | ecosystem: Host-associated > Plants > Roots > Nodule | place: USA...
AAAAAAAAAAAAAATAAAAAAAAAAATTTTTTTTTTTTTTTTAGATTAGTCGTTCTTTTTAAATATTTCTTTAGTTTATTCAAAGTTAAAAATTAAGTAATATAATCATATTTAATTAGTTAATGATACACATTTTAACATTTTATATTTTTGGAAAAGAAAATAGATCTGCTAATAAATTTATGTAATATTATTCTCTAGGTCTACAATTGGTGGGAGTATATCCCTCTTGCTGCCGGGTTGAACTATTTTAGAAATATATTTAATTTATCTACCTATGATTTTGTTAACTTCGTTATTGTTATCTCATTCACTTGCTAAAAATTTCAATATATCTGCCAACATAATATATATTAAACCTTGTTAAATTTTACTTATCTTACATATGAATAGTATCTCGCAATGTTGTTATTAACAAAAATAAAATATTTCTATTAATAATTAAAATACACATTGATGGTGAATTAAACTGATGTAATTTGAAAAAGTTGAAAGAGTAAAATGTATTAGATAAATTTCTTTACGAAAATTTAAAACAAAGTGAAAAACAAAAACTTTTTCACATTTCCTTAAATTTAATCTTATAAAAATTCCTTAAGTTTTCAAAATTATATTTATACATTTATTTTAACTAAAAAAAGTCAATTGCATTTAGTTTTACTAGACACACTTATAGGGAAAAAATGTAAAATGTGCAGTTAAGTTTTATTTTTAATTATTATTACAATATTTTTACAGCACAAGAGACCTCCATAATCGCTCTTCCCAATTCTAAAACTAGAAAGACAGAAAAAAAAAAGAGCAAAATTCTAAAATTAATCAGCCTCTTGCAATCCGCCGAGTACGACGGAGCCAACGAAGAGCCCAACGGCGCCAACGCCGAGGGCGGCGGCGATGACGGCCTGGACGGCGACGAGGGCGGCGGAGTCATCAGGGATAAGGACGATGGCGGCGATGGCAGCGACGAAGGCGGGGAGCGCGGCGGAGGCGAGGAGGGAGGGGGAGAAGCTGGCGGCGCGTTCGAGCAGGCTGAGGAGGCCGAGCTCCTCCGCCTTGGAAAAGACGCCGAGCTTCTCGATGGAAGAGAGCGTGAAGCCCAACTCCTCCGCTTTGGAGAGCAACCCCGCTTTCTCAACGTTGCTCAAGACCTTCCTCTTCTCCAGCTTCTTGAACACGTCCACCTCCACCTCCTCGCTCCCCTCGTAGAATATCCCCGCCCCGAACCACTCCTTCTTCCATTTATCATCGTACTTGTTCACCTGACTCAACACCCTTTTCAGTTTCCAATTCAATTCTTCAAATTCAACTTCAAACCAAACACACAGTTACGAAAGTTTTTACCTTTTTTTTCGGGGCCATGGCCACGACGGTTAACCGTTTGGCGGCGCTGGGACTGGGGAGAGAGCGTTGGCGGCGGAACAGGGAAGAGAAGGAGCGGTTGGTGGTGGAGATGGGTGGAAGAACCGGAGCCGAGGATGTCGCAGGAACCGCCATGGTTGTTGTCTCGGAACTCGTGCTTCTCTTCTGCTTGTTATCTCCACACGAAACTGCCACGTGGGACGATGATGAAGAAAGAGAGAGACCCTGAGGACATTTCTGTCATAATAATAATAAAAATAAATAAATTAATTAATAATATTCGTGGCGTGCTTTTATGTGACGCGATCTAGAATGTGGATTTCCACCAATCGTATTGGCAATAGCTTTATCCTCTGATGGAGACTGATATTTTGAAATTTTGTTTTATGCTCTTTTTTTCCCCCTAATAATATGCCGTGCTAATTATTTATCCTAATAACATGATTTATTGTGTGTAAGTACAGAATTTGGTTTTTGAAAACCAAATTTTGGTAGTGAATTAAATTATGGATTTGTGAATAATAAAATAAATCATAGTATAAAGTAGTTTAAATAAAATAAATATTAATTTGTGTTGTTGTAAATCAATGTAGAAGGTACAATATAATTTTTTTATTGTAATTATTTTAATAATTACATATATATTGTAATTAATTTTTTAAATGATGAAAAGTTTACTGAAAAAAAAGTGATAATTAATTTGAAATAATTCTTAAAAAGTTATAAATTAGGTGATAAAAATAAAAAATATTAATACTGAATATAGCGGGAAAATTAATTTTTAAGATTGTAAAAGTAAAACAATTAAAAATTTTCATGGACTACCTATTTAAAATAGAATTTATTTTGTATATTTATTGAAGTATAATAACAAATTTATGTAATAAGATTTGAAAAAACTTATCAAAAGTACATATTTAATTATATTTATTAAAGAAGTATTGTAATATTTGGTTAAGAGTAATTGAAATGTCAAAAGGGATATGAAAAAAAAAAAACTGGAAAAATATAAAGATAATTGAAATGAATGAAATAGATGTTAAACTACACATCAAATTTGTTATTTCGTATTTATTGATGTAGGTATTATCTTATTATAGTTACAAATCATTTCATTATGTGTTGTTATAAGTGAATCTTTAATTTGAATAAAGAGTTCAATATTGTTGTATGATTCTTTTTATTATGTGTTAGTTATAAGTAAATCTTTAATTTGAATGAAGAGTTAAATGTTGTTCTATGATTCTTAATGTTGTACGCTTAGGAGAAGAAGTTAAGTCATTTTCTAATTAATCATTTCTATTATATTAGTGTCTATTTAGATTTGTAGCGAATCGTGAATAATTTTTTCATGACAACTTGAATTAGTGATTTATAGGACTTGTTTGTTATCTCTATATTATTATACTTTCACTATGTTGTGAAATAATTTATTGAAAGACTAGTTATGGTGGATTATCATTCTTTCAGAGTTAAAATATTTATATATTAGACATAACTATTCAAACTTTCTACTATAATGACTCATTAAATAAATTATCCAAAATAAAGTATTAATTTGATGAAAGTAATGAGACTTGATTTGTGGAACAACTTGAAGTAGGTAGATTTAAAAGTGTCAATTCACTAAGAAAACAATTTAACATATTTCGTATTTAGTATTATAAAAAATAACAGTTTTAGTAAAAAGCTTTAACTTAGTTTTGTTTAAATTCCATAAATAGTGGAGGTACTTGGTAAAATAATCTCTTTAAGGTTATCTTAATGTTTTGTTTTAGTGACGTAATTTTCCTACCTAGTACCCATTGATTGACTTATTTTAATGTTTTCTTACCTGGTACCAAGAGGACTAGCCCTGATGGGTGATCAGTTGGTCATTGAATCCGAAAACAACATCTTTGTATATGACTGCGTACAATTACCCCCACATACCTTTATGAACTACTTAATGTACCTGCTACAACTTCATACAAGTCACTAGTATTTTGACACTTAGAAAGAGATTGGTACTTCCTCCAAGTCTTCAGCTGCTTTTCTTTCCCTTGGACCTAGTTCTGTTAGTGATTATAGCTACCCATATTCATAATGGAAATTTTCTGGGTTATAATCGGTGGTTTCTACTCCACATAGTTCTTGTATAAGCCATGTGAGTATGATGAATGCTGCTATATATATGAATGCGTGGTTGCCTTTCAGAGCATAATGCATTCTAAAATCTGAATAATGCAGAACCAAGTTCTTATCATCATTGCAGATACAATTTTGATTAGCAGGAAATTAAATTTTGACCTTTCATGCTGATTGTTAAATGAAGTATTGTTGTTGACATATTTTCCATATAGGGAATAGTATGGTTTAGATGCTTTACATGTAAATGATTATTGTTTACAAAACTAAATATAACCCTACTTCTCTCTGTGAACAATTAGTTCTCCAAAACCAAATAAAGCATAGAAATATGTGTTGCTACTACCACTTCATCTTATCTTGATCAGCAAAGGGAGAAATTAATTCTTGCAAAATGGATTTTGTTTTATAGCAAGTTACCTACATAAGAAACAGAAGTCGATTTGAATTTTCACTGGTACAAATCTTTGATAAATAGATGTCTAAATATTTCTAGCATTAGTTATTCATAAACTGTGTATGGCATCTTTTCAGTCCTCAAAAGCATTTCTCACAGAACTCTAAACAAGGATATGATACCGTTCTCCAATGTTGAACAAAATTTCTTTTGGAAGTCTTCTTGACATCTCATTCTCTGTTTCTACATGAAGAGCTTTTCTTGTTGAAATTATTTTATAGCCATGAAGACTCCAACCTTGGGACACCTGTCTTTATATTTCTCATTCAAATTGATCTCTCCTGCCACAGTTATGGAAAACTTGCTCCCGAACTTCTGTTGAATAAGAGCTCCTACCCTGCCAGTATTGCTTAGTCGAGCCTTTAACAACGTCCAAGGAAACAATGCATGCTGAGCACCAACCGTTACACCAGTAGTCTCATCATCTGCAAGGTCATACTTCACCTCTGCTGCAATTGCAGTCATTCTCAGGGGGTTCACTTCAAAATAACAGCAACCTTTCAAAGTCTGAAAATAGTCATGCCTGCATAATTAACACTCATCAAACTTCAGCATGCAAAGTCATTTGGTCTGAAGAAAGAAACACAAGAACATTAACCACTGAATTAAACTTTTAGAGGATACTCACAAGGTCACAGAAGCAACAAGGTAGGGAGTGTTGAGGCTAAACCCAGCATTCAGATTGTTAGTTGTCCTTGTTGCTGATAGATCATAGGCAAGATTGGCTCCCAGGGAGAGAATTCTGGTTCCTATAAGACCAGAGAGGTTTCCTACAGGGCTATATCCTTTTTCTGCGTCTCCCAATAATCCAATGCTTGCACTAAAACCACTGAATCTACTCAAGTGTCGAAGTTCCAACTGTAATTTGATCCCAAAAGTAGTTAGATGCATGAAAATCAAGACTCAATTATTGAAGACTCATGTAGTTGTACCTTCCCAGAGTCAGGTATGTTACATGAGAAAAGGCCCTTTAGTCCATGCACAAGTTCTTCTACTCCAACAGATACACCATCAAAGGCAGAATAGTCAGATATGAAATTTCATAGCTTTTTTAGGGTTGAGAATGTAAATGTACATCTTTGAGGGCTAACTGATATATTACCTTCACAGGAGAGATCCAAATTCCAATCGAAGAATCTGTAGTTGAAGTGAATTGGTGGTTGTTGACAATAGTCCTTATGAAGAACATCTAACATTATGAAGAACCATGTCAATTAAAGATCAAAATGAAAATAAAAAGTAAAATACTAAGCAGAAAAGAAATTTGTGAAACCTCTGGCCTTCTTTCCAATATCAAAATATAAGCCTGGACCCTGGTTCATTTTGCCATGAAGAATGATTACAAGTCAATTATACTCATTGTTTATCGGGAAGGAAAGGTGTAAAGGGTACGCTTGGATTCTGCATCTAGCGATGTTTCCTCGTGTCAGAAAGGACAAGCATTTGAACACCACAAAGCGAAATTTCCAAACGTGATCAAATATAGTTATGTAAGAAATCATCGTTGCTTCACTCTTAAGCTGACTTCACTTGTCACGGATTTGGTACACTTTTGGAAGCATTTACTTAACCCAAAATCGTTATTCAAGTTCCGTCACTTCCGTTGCATTTACGAATGGTACAAATCCTTCACATTTTCAAATTTCAATTTTCTCCAACATCACCTTTTATTTACCGAGTTTAAGGTAAAAAATGTGAAAATTCTGTGAGGAGCGAATATCATTAAACTAGGAAGAAGTTTTGTCCGTGTGTTCAATATTTCAGGACATTTTAAAATTTTCGTTGGACTACTATTCTAGTCAGAACTTTTGCCTCACAAATTTCATATAATAAGAACATAAAATTTACTTTGTGCTGAAAGTGGAAGTAAGGAATAAATAGGTTGGAAGTAAGGAATAAACAGGTTATGTATTCGAGTCTTTCACTAATAAAAACTAACATTAACATCTAACATTTTGTTTATGCAAAAGCATTTCATACAAGAAAGATAAAAGGAGAAATTATTTTTCTTTTCTTAGAAAAAGATAAATATTATAGCAGAATAAAAACGGTATAAGAAGAGTATAGCTATAAATCTAAAGAAAAAAACTATAAACAAGAAGAAATAAAGCAAATAGGTAAAAAAAAATAAAAATAAAGAACAACATAAACCTTAAGTACAAGACAACACAAAAGGGTGCAGCAACATGACCACAAAATGAAAGTAGGTAACAGTGCAAACATCCTATATGAACAAAATGATAAAAATTTTTGATAGTCGTTCAGATTTGCAACTAAAGGTAATTTCTCATACTTCTTTGATAGATAAAAATTCATCTTCATATGTTTCATATTTGGTGTTTTCTGCCATATCTTATGTCTAGAATCCATTCTTAATTCGTACTACCAAAAATGATCAGGAGTGTTACCAGGTAAGCATATCCTGTTAGATTTGAGGATGAAATCAAGCCAAGCTTCTTAAAAGAATAAGTGAAGTTTGTTTTAACTATGATGTTGATAAATTAAAAGTAAAATCCAGTATTAAGGTAAATTAAAAGTATTTTAAATTCCTGTAATTTATATTAGACTATTGATTAAAAAAACTTTCTATGAATTGTGCAAAGGTAAAAAATTTAGCCTATATTATTTTATATATTTGGTATTCAATATTTAACCCTTAACATTAAAGAAAGTTTGATTTCAAAAATATTAAGAAATCTTACTTGGATCTAAAACATCTAAAGTTTATACCTAGAATATCTAGAATTAGAGAAGTGATCCATATAAAATCAAATGACTTGAAAGAGTAAAACGATTTTTTTTTAATTTTAGTTTGTAGGATATATAGAATTTTTTTTAACATGTGACACATTATATAATAATACTATTATAAGTTACTTGTTAAACACATAAAAGTTTAATTAATATCATATATATAATGCTATGAATAAAAAATAATGATTTTCAATTTTTAAAGATATAACAAATAAATAATTTTTACAAAAATCGAATTTCACTTATTTTACAGGAATTTCTTAAAAATCATTTTAATATTAGCTTTTCAATATTTAATTTTACTTTTTTATTTTATTTTATAAATTTAATCCTTATATTTTAAATTTATTTTACTAAAAGAGTATTTATCGATGTAACTTTTTTTATTGAAAATCATACATGAATAAATTACAAAGAAGTCTATTTTTCATGAAAAAGCAAACATCTCTTTAATTTTGTAACTATTTATATTTCAAAATTATAACTTTAATTTCATCTCATATATATATATATATATATATATATATATATATATTATTTTAATCAATATTATTATTAATAATATATTATAAGATGGAATCAAATTACAAGCTCAATATCATTAATATTATTATTAATAATAATATTTATATTAATATTAATTTAATATTATTGTTAGAGATCTCATATATACTAGAGCTGATGTCTTTCAATAATTTATAAGTAGGTGCAAATCTCACTTTACAAGCCGATGGTTTTGTAAGATTGAGTTAAGCTTAAAGTCCAATTCTGATAATTACTTAGAAATATATTTTGTTAAATAATTAAAATTTATATTTTATAGACGAAATTTGTATTTTAAAAATGGATATAAATTCGTGAATAATTATATTTTATTAATAAAGATAAATTTATAGATATTAATATGTGAATAATGTTAATATCTATAAATTTGTATCTATATATAATAATTAATAGATAAATTAGAAAATTTGTTATTAATAAAATTAAAGAAAATATAAAAAAATGAGCGTCAAACGAAGAAGAGGGATAGAAAGTTGGTAAAGAAATGCATAGCACATTCAAAGTGCCAAAACGTCAAACGTTTTCCTTTTAATAAATGAGTTTACAATGTATCTTGGTCAGAAAATAATACACCAACCACATATAAAATACTATATGTTGTTTTAAATTTAAAATTTGTAATCTAAGTAGAATACATTTTGCGCTTAAGACAATACATAACCACCTTAATCGTGTGCCAGAATTTGGAAAACCACCACATGATTCATCCTTTAATATTTGCTTCCAATATTTTGACTTAACTTATCTTGACCTAAACTTCTCTTGAGTTTATCAAACTTCACCAATCTTAAAACTTTTTGTTTTAATTATTATCAACAATCGTTCTCCTCATGTATGCATATTATATCTCAAACTATCTCGATCTTTATTATTTGAACTCATTAATATATAATATTTTTCTTCAGATATATTCTATTATTATTTAAACCATGTTGATTTTTTCCTATATCTTTTCACCATATCTCAATGATAGATAGGTATTGAGTGAAATGGTGACAGGATTTTGTTAAGTGGTATGCATCTAATTTTAACATGCATATGACAAGATGAAATTTAAAGAGAATATAATTAATAATGCACAATCACGAAAATGTAAGTATTATTGATTATAATATCAACATGATACCCATATTCTTACTTTGTGTATATATATTCATGGATACTTGTGAATTAAGGGACTTCACTTATGGTTGATTCCATGAATGGAGCTTATGAGATACATACAAACCAAAGGAAAAAGCCACAATAGCAGTTGCAACAACTCCCTTGTTTCTCACCACAACCTCCACTAGGGCTCTTGATATGTGCTTTTGCTCCCACTTCCTTGTTAAGTTTTGAGAATAATCATCTATTTTATGTGTATCCTTGTTTCTTCTTTCTTCATTCTCGCTGTCCTCGTGGTGTGGAGTGTGATATCTCTGTGTAACATAATCCTCTTTAACAGCATCTTGTTCCTCTCTTTCAATTTCATGTGCCCTTTCAAAATGGCCATTTGAAGCTTTCTCTATGCCACTTTCTTTCTGATCTTGTGAAGCTCGCTTGGGAACGTGAACGTGAAGGATTTCGCTGTCAAAGTTTCCGGATATGTTCTCCACATCTGCATCTGCTGGCACTGCAAATTTCAGCTCAAAGTGCACACGTTTCTGTTCATTTGTATACCTTTCGCCTTTCACTATTATGCGGCCACTGGAGCCATCAACTTGAAGGCTCACCTCCTCCTTCTTGAAGTCTGAAATAAGATCACAAAGAGGTTCATCAAATCTGTAACAAACAACTATAAAGATAAATAGGTTAACGAGTTGTTTGTCTGAATACCAGGAAGATCAACAAGAAGAAAATGGCCTGAATGATCTTCTGTCCATCCTGAATTAGGTACAATTTCTTCAACCTCTGGTGCTTCTGATGATGAATTTGTTCTTGTTCCAACCCGTCTTGATCTTCTACTTGTCTCAGTTGCCATTGAGAATGAGTTTAAACCTCAAAATTCCAAAGATGTTTGTGTCTCAAAGATGTAACAGCGATTAATAATTTGTATGGAAAACCAGAAGAAGCTAAATGTTCTTATAGGATTATTAGTAGCAATTCCCTGATATAACGAAATTCGATGGCTTGTTTTGCATGGCTCAACATTCTTATTCCATGCTTTTATTGCAAGACTGTGTGATGTAACCTACGTAGGTAGCTTCTCACCATGCAAAAGCAATATACCTTGCTTCGCTTATTTTAATTCATAATATTTAATGTTCAATCCAATTTTAGATTTCCTATGAACAATTTTAGAACAAAAAAAAAAAAAAATATACATGTTAAGACTCACCATTCATGCATGTTATTGAATTATATTTCAAAGTTCCTTTTTTAATATCATGTTTTCTCTTTTGTGGTGATGGCAACAGATAGTGACAATCAGGACTTGAGATAAGTTAAAAACAGAAAAAAGAAAAACAGAATTTGAATAAAATCAAAGATATTTTATCACATTGCATTAAAAGTAAACTTCGAAAAAATATTTTTTAATAAATGAATTGAAGAGAGGAACATGTTTACTACCAAGTATTTTAAACATATCACGAAGGACATTAGAGAATCAAATATTATAATGGAAAAGTAGTTATCAGATCATTCAAACACATATTAAAGGACACTAGAGAAAGCAATTAACATGTGATTTTTTTTCTATAACTATATCAATTTGTAAATTTGTAATGGGCTCCAAAGATTTAACAAAATGATTGTATACCATTTAGCCAATAATTAATCAATAATTCTCACGTTTTATATAAAGTTGTATGTTCTTTCCTATTTTTCTGCTTCCTATGACCCCTTATATCTATTTATGAGTATGATCATATTTATATTATTTGATTCACATGTTTATAATATTGGATACAAAATTATGTTGAGCATGATAGTTTTCAGGATTCTTGTAATGAAATTAAGTGATATATACAAATAGGTTTGTTAAAATATATGTTATGACTTGAATTTAATTTATATTTTGTTGAACTTGAATAGTAGACTCAAGTCTGAAGTTCTTTTAGTAATGATAGTCAATATGTTTTGAGTTTTTTTTTTTAAATTTTATTGTGGATTTTTTACTCAATATGATATTCATAAAGTTTCAAGTTCATTACACATTTTATATAAAAATTAATCAAAAGAAAAGTGTTTTGAAAAGATTAAAAACACTAAAAAAAAAGGTATAATCATGTTAATCGATTAAGTTTTTAGGTAAGTGATTAAATTATTCTTTGAGATGTTTTAAGACAGAAAAAACCTATTATTAGTTTTGTTAATGAATGAAAAGAGAAAGTAGGATTATGCATAGTTGAAGCTTTGTGTCAGCTAGACTCATGCAAGACTAAACCTATGCAAGACTTTATTATATTTTATATAAATTAAGCTTTTCGTTGGCTAGACCGATACTATTATTTAATTATTTAATAGAAAATATGATTTTAATGTTCACTTTTGTGTCTGTGAAGTTGAAGCTAATAACTCTTTTTATTATTGTTTATTTTAATAATTGTTACTATCGATTTAGAGTACGTTTAGTTGACTCAATGTTTTAGAATTAATTTAGTGTCACATTAGAGTTTATTCGGCTAACTTTAATAACATATCGTTCATGTTATGATAACTAATTGTTAACAGTCTTGTAGTGTTATAAGTTAGTGTAAAGTCATTTTAAAAATTTAACTTAACATGTTATATCCATAAACATTATGCACCTTAGTTAATGACCATCTTTGAAAGAATTAATATGAAAGATAATTTTTTTTTAATTTATTAACTTTTAGTTATCTAACCAAAGTTTTTATACAATTTTGACGTGATACAACTTTGAAGACTCAAAAGATATTAAGTCTTTTATAAATTGTCATCTGAGCATTTCTCATCACACTCTAGCATGTGTAAGAAATTTATCTATGATTTTATTCTATTCTCCTAATTTTATATTTGGATAGTTGCGTAAGGAATGAGATTTGATCTTTTGCTACTATTGTATACAAACAAATTTTTTCACCAAGATTAACTTTGTATTATTTTTCTTTTTCTGTGTAAAAAAATGATAATTATCAAAATGAATTTGAAACAATTTTTAGGAAGGAATTTCTATACAAAATGATGATAACTGGTAATGAAATTTTAAAGTCTCGAGTTCTTTTGAAGATGAAAATTTTGTATAGAATGAAAGAAATAGGATTGAGAACTTCAACCATACCTTAAGAAATATTGCTTTGTATTATTCATTGACTTTGTACAATAGTTAGTTCTACAATTCTCTTCATTTTTTATCCCTAAAATCAGAATCTATGGGAAAAAGAAAGTGCAAAACAATAGAAAAAAAAAGACATTGATCGTGTCAGGTGTGATATATGTACATGACTTATATATACGTGTATGTGTCTATATATATATATACATATATATATATATATATATATATATATATATATATATATATATATATATATATATATATAATATATATATATATATATATGTATATATATATATATATATATATATATATATATATATATATATATATATATATATATATATATATATATATATATATATGTATATATATAGTGTATATGTGTGTTGCAATCTCTCTATTTTGAGCGTCCATTGATCTGTGTTTCGCTCAACAAGCCTTGTTTCGAATACATTTTATAGGACCTGCATCTTTAGTGAGAGTACTTACGGCATCCCCAGGTTGTGCTTTGATGTCTGTCTTGGGAAAATTTGTAACTTTTTTCCCAGACTCAACAAAGAAGGCTCCATTCAAGAATATATCACCCTCTGATCTCCAATTCCAATTCTTCCACTCACTTTTAGGTGCGTAATCCCTTTTTGTCACCTGTGTATATCATGTGAAATTTTATTAATGCATATATAGAAATTGAAAGAAATGAAAATAAAAATGTGTAGGGTTTTGTTTGAAAATTTGTGGCATGAATATGTAACATTGCATACTTCTTTCGCATTTACGTCTTTCGGGGCGCAAAAACGGTTTCCCTGACTAATAATGGTGGGTTGTTGGCTGCCGCCTATGGCATACATTAGCCAATGAGTGTAATCATTGTTAACAACGTGAAAGAAGCCCCATCTGCACCTTGGCATTCTCTGAATCAATCCTTTCCCGAAATGGTTGAAAGCCACAGTCACTTGCATCACTTTATCTCCAGAGAAGCTATTAGTGGCGCCTAATAACAAAACCTGTAAAACCACAACACAAAATGAATCAATGCTATTTTATGCCGCATAACTACACAAGAAGGAAGAACATATCAGATATGAAGACGTTAAAAGGGAATGACATTAAAGTTTTATAGTTTTATAAAGAATAAAATTGTAGAAAATAATTATAATATGAAAAATTATAAAAGCTAAACATGAAAGAAGAACATTATCAATAGAAGAAACATGCATATAAAAAAAGTGTTTTAAGAGGTAGAAAGTACAATTAGGTATAATTACATCATTATGTTTAACAAAATGGCAGTTGGAGATGGTAACAGCTGTTGATGCACTAACGACATCAATGAGGCCATCATCGCAATTGGTCATGGAAACATGATCAATCCAAATATTTGTGGCTCCAAAGACTGAAATCCCATCGCCATCACTCATGGCGCGAATTCCGTAATGGCTCATGGAGTCTCTTATAAAGCCACCACTAGCTTTCTTAATGTCATGGATGTGTAATCCGTGAATGATGATGTTTTTCACATATTGTATCGTTATTTGGGCACCATCTTGAATGTGCACATTGGCACCACGTGCATCGATCGTCTTGTTACTTGTTAGAATAAGCTCTGCAGTCAACTTAATAAACATACTTCGCGCAAAAATGATCCACAATGGCTCTGTCTGAATAGCTGCATATCTCAATGTCCCTGGTTTAGGGTTCACTAGGTCGTTGTCGGAATTATCGCTTACCACATAGATTTTTCCATCTTTTCCCCCAGTTGTGCCGTGGCCAAACCCAATTGCACAATCTGCTAGCTTCTTGCGGTTGTTCGCCCAATTTTTGTCACATCTCCAACATTTGTCAATGGGGTTTGTTGCCTGGCATTGACCATCGTTTGTCGTTAAGCCCCTTCTCGTGCTATTGAAGCCTTTCATCGCTCTGCGAAGCCATACAATTTTCTTTTAATTTTCATATTCATCTATGGTTGATGAGTTTTTGGCAAAAATTGAAATGTGAACACAAATTTTTCATTTTTAATGAATATTTTAATAGCTAAGCCAATTCATTAAGCTAAGTTATTAAGTTATTGGTTACATGTACGTGTGTGTGCAGAACAACAACTAATACTTTAGTATGCAAACGCAATAATGCATGCTTCCATTGAAGAACGATTAAAGAAATTTAAATGATGCATGATACATAGACTAAGAAGAAAATATTTTGGCAATATATACATCTTGACGTGTGTATTGAAGTCAGAGGTAACTTTCATGGGATCTGGCTTGTAAGCTTGTTTTGCAGCTTCCCTTGCTTCCTTTAACCGCCTCTGCCAGACATGGTCAAAGTGACCTATCTTAGCCTTAAGGGTGGGGAGTATAGCAAGAAAAATTACATAAAACAAGAGCAAACTAAACTTGCTTGATTTCATATATAACTGTTGTTTCATTCTCTTGAAGATCTTTTAATTGTGTGTACCTATAAGTTTATGTTTTCTTTTGTGTGTTTTTCAACTTATGTAGTTTTATAGCATTTTAAGTTTCCGTAGTTTATGCTAGAACCGATATAAATGTTGCAAAAGATATACTTGGATGCTATATCTTTGTGTGTACAAATATGATATTGTCAAGAAGAGAGTGGATATGAGTTGATTTCGGTGTACATCTGCTATATATTTGTTGATGATTCTAGTCTTTTTATAGATAAAATCATGTGATACACTAAAAGTTTTGAATTTCCTAAATAGATAGAAGATAAAAAATGAGGGAAAATAACATGATACATTATTATTATTATTATTATTATTATTATTATTATTATTATTATTATTATTATTATTATTATTATTATTTGTGAGATTAATTGTAATTAACTAATATTTCGGATGAAATAAACACAATAATACAACAATTTCAGATATTTAATGAAAAGTTTGATAACTTCAGCAAACGCCATAGATTTAATATCAATAGAATTTGTAAATAAGAAAAATAAAATTATATAACCCTAGCTTATTCCAATGTTTAATATTATTGTGATATTTTGTCTCTTTCTTTTGATTTATGATAGTGATTTTAGTGTTGAAGAACTAGTAATGTTATTCGAGTTTAAAGTATACTCTTGCCCGTTATAAAAAAAATTGTCATGTTATTTATTTATGAGGTACATTTTTACTGTTGTGTTGAACATATGTTCTTGATGATATTATTTTCTTTAGTTAATTTGTAATCTATGTTGGATTGATCATAACCTTAATGAACGTGCTAAATATTTATAATTATTATGCAGACTTGATGAACAAAAGTAACAATTTTTTAATATTATTGTTTAAATAATTGACTGAATCAACTAACATGAAAAAGTTGATAGGAACTTTTCTATTAATTAATTAATTAATTAATTAATTAGGATTATAATTAATATCAAACATGTCTTCATTATTTATTATATATAGAAATAGTAAAAAAATAAATGTTAAAGAAAATACCACGATTAAGTATATTTATTGTATATTTATTGTATACATATATCTTATTAGAGTGTGAGAGTACGTGTGTGTCTATATATATATATATATATATATATATGACATATAAGGGTAATTATTTTAAATAATTTTAAGACAAATTTTTAATCATAATTATCATTGATTATTTTATGATGAGATTTTGCTTTCTTTTTTAATGACAAATCTTATTTGTTGTTTGACGAATTTGTTTTCACACTAAATTTGATTTTTCGACTAGTAAATTATTGATTATTTGTTGTTCAATGCTTACTTTTCTTAATAATTTATGTGACGAAGAGTATCATTACACAAAATTGAAAGCTATCTTTTTCATAGGAGTTTAATTCGTGTATTAGGTTATCTTCAAAAGTTGTTTATAAAAAATGTTTAAATTAAATAATATTATTTAACAAAATTTTATATTAGAGGAAATGATGTAGCATTATTCATATAAAGGTTTTAAGAATTTTTTTTTGAATATGAGAAATTAGTGAAGACAATTTTAGAAAATAAAGTAAACAAATTTACTTTAACTACCTCAATAATGAGTAACTTTTTTTTTTAGAATGGTTAAACCTATCTATAACATTTTAATTACTATAAAATTAAAATAAACAAATCATTTAACTAATTATACACTGTAGATGCTATTAGAAAGTTTAAAATAACTCGTACATACAGTTCAACCAAACTATCTTAAGTTTCCTTATTTTCGATTCACAAGTTTATATCTTAATCTCCCTTCATTTTCAATTGAAAGGTATAAAGTAAGTATGCAATTATTACTAATTAATTATATCTGTTCACACACTGTGATCAATAAACTGAGATACTTTTTCTAGTTATCAGATAGATCTCACGGAGTTTATTATCTACCTGTTTTTAATTGCATTTTAGAGTTGAACTAAAAAGTAGTTTAATATAAAGTGAAACGCCCAAAAAGTCAATACAAGGTTTCAATGGTCTCTATCAAGTTTCAACGTTCAATAATGTAAATTTTATTATTTCTCAATGATATTCCCCCCTTTTGTAGCCAAATTTTAAATTATATTATACCATCAAGTTGAAAGTTATTCAATTTTAAAGTCTTAAGCTTGTTGCTTCTAATAATTACGTCCAGTTGGTAAAGAGAAAAGTGAATGAAACAGAGTAATCGGGTTTTATATCAACTTTTCTCTTTCTTTTAATCCTATTTAGGTAAATATAATCAGGTTTTTAAATATTAATATCAGATCCAACAATTTATAAACTACCAGCACGCATCTAATATATTATTCGGATTTTTAATATAATATTTGAATACCAGTAATTTTAAATTCATATTTGAATACCAGTAATTAAGAAAAAGTATCGCATATAATATGAGTATTTATAAATTCTTATAATAAAATTTTAAAATGTCTTTTAGAAATACAGTATATATCAAAATTTAAAACAAGCAGATATTTATAATAATTTTAAGAAAATCTGAAGCGCGTAGTCCATTTTTTGTTAATGATAACATCTACAGACCTTTTTATATTTTATATTACTTGAAATAATTGTATAAATTAAAGGAAAATAAAATATTAACTTATATGTAAGAGGTGAAATACATAATAAATAATAAATGAATTTTTAATTGTACATTAAATTGTTTTATAATATTTCACACTGTCAATATATTTTTACAATTTCAGCTTAAAAGACTTTTATTATTTAAAGTAATTTAGATGACAATTTACTATCATGTAATATAAGAGTGTTGATTTTAAAGAGAAGTTTAAACTTTGATGATTTCATATTAATTTATCTGTTAATTAAAATTATGCTAAGCAAAATTATGATCAGTTCTTAATCAACTTGCATTCCAGTTACTTCTAATTAAAATTCAATATTATTTGAATTGTAACTAAACAATCGAATATTGTTTTGAATATAAGAATAGACTGATTTGCCTCTTTTTCTAGTTTCATAACAACCCTTGTTTCAGAGAGTTGCATTTGTTTTCTTTGCTTTGCATTTGTTTCTGGTTGATTCTAAAAATCTATTTTCTTATAATGTTTTTAATGTGAAAAATAATCTTTTACTTATTTGATTTTTAAGATAAGAAAGGAATTTATAATTTCAAATAAATGAAGTTACTTTATTAATATTTGAATTATTTTAAAACATCTGTTTTTTTTTTTTTC
>Ga0209700_106798_pt1 | contig 17138 bp, 9 predicted proteins | sample SiratroredBW_FD_187528 | JGI IMG/M metagenome (GOLD analysis project Ga0209700, IMG submission 187528) | Root nodule microbial communities of legume samples collected from California, USA - Siratro red BW (SPAdes) (version 2) | ecosystem: Host-associated > Plants > Roots > Nodule | place: USA...
AAAAAAAAATAAAAGAAAAAAAAAAAAAAAAAAGACATAGTTTTAGCTGACAGCTTAAGGATTTGAAGTTCTTCTTTATTTTGCCATCAATATCAATATTCTTTAATTTCCCAATAAATACCAAAGAGCTACTGTAAATAGTATTTAACCAACAACAGAAGTCTAGAAATATACTTGTAAATTGGTACATCACATGCAATTAAAGACAATAAATGAAACATTTAGTGCACCAACTTTCCATCCATTCTCTCAAGCACCATTGAATGTACTTCTCTTCAAAATACCATCATTCTATGTATTATTGTGTAAGTTATCTTTATAATTAAAGAAATAAATATTATTAAATAGTGTACACGATAATTTATAAAAAAAATCATATATAGCACTAATAAAATAAATTTATAAATATGAAATAAAAATAATTATTTAAAGAAAAATGTGATTTTTCTAATAAATTCATAAATAAATAAATAGATTATATTTAGAAAACCAAAACTTTAAAAAATGGTGATTGTGTTTTATTTTTTTATTTCTTAATTTATTTCTATTAAAATTTTATTTTAATATTGTTGTGGATCAAATTTATTTTTGTTCTTACCTTAACTAATTTTATGTGGGACTTTTGGACCTTAAAATTTTTCAATCCACACATTAAATGAGTTAATAAAAAGAAATAGATGAAAATTGATTTATAGGTCAGGAGTTAATCCTGTATTTCTACATATCACCATAACTAGTGACTTCTGGATTATTTCTATTTGTTTTTTTTTTTAAGTTTGATATACATTACAATAAAAAATTCATATTACAATTTGATAATTCTATTATCTTTACAGGAAAGGTGTAACCTTTAATGGGAAATCATATTATTCTAAATTATGTTGGCTTATGTGAAAAAAAAAAATCAAATATATGTTTGAGATTATAATTTTTTTTAATAATAACTAGAATAAACCATGTTATATTCTTTATTTGCTTTTAAAATATACACTAACATCAAATGACTCATGAGGAGGCACATACTAGTTACTTACACAAATGTGTTTTTGGTCAATCATAAAAGGAACCCGCCCATTAGTTTGAATAAGTTTAAGAATAATATTAAAGTACCGTTTTAACTTATTTATTGTGGATAATAAATATTCATTTTATACAATTAAATTAAATAATTGCCTTTTTCCTAAGACATTATTTTGGATTTTTTTGCTTCTTTTAAATTATATTTTGCTTTTGAGTATACTTAAAATTTATAAATTAAGTAAACATATTTCAATTTATCAATTATTTTTTTTATATTTATAATAAATAATTTAAATGGGGATATAATGTTTTGTAAGTATTAACATTTTTTTGCTGTAAAAGACATTAATAACTTACTATATAAAATTGCGAGAATTGAATTTAGAGAGAGAAAAAAAAAGGATGAATTAAAATACAAGTAAAATGAACAGTTACTTCTAGAGAGTTCAAAGAATTTTTTTACTATTTAAAAACATATTATGTGAAAATCAATTCTAAAAGACAATAAAATATCAAAAATGTCTAATTGAGATAAAGAGAAAAAAAAATGAGAAACTCACTTCATAAGTTCTGCATTATAATTTATAATATAAGAACAAAAAAAATGAACAGAAAATGCACCAAAAATAATTATGTTTTGCACTTTGAAGCAGTTGGATATTTCTTCCTACTTAATTGGTTAACAAAAATGCATCTCTCTTTCAATAATTAGTGTATAGATAATATACCAAATGTTACTAGAAATCATTTGGTTCAGAATCTTAAAATAATCAACAGAGTTCTAATTTTTAGGGGCATCTGCTTCTGCTGAGAAATTTTTTTCATTAAGCCGACGCATGATTTAAACTTCATTTTGAGATCAATATAATAGTGTAAATTTAAAATCTGCCCCAGAAAAAAAAAATGACATCATATACTATTCTTTTAAGCAGAAACATGTCCATACATAAATGATCACGATCTCTAACAAAAACCAGTAGTAATAAATTAACAAACACAGGCATCAAGTATCATCTGTGCATTAAGCAATCAACCGATAAAGGATCCAGATTCACATTTCAGTACCAACTCGGCACCGAAATTAACCATTAGTCAACCAATGTCAATAATGACCTGGAACACAATGAACCCTTGAATAAACGTCAGAAAATCAACATAAAACTAAACCTCTACAAACTTACAACCCAGACTAGGTTTTCTACAACTGAATATATGATGGATCGTTATGACTCGCATACAAACAACTACAAAATCTTTTAGCCAATGGAATCCCCCAGGCACTTTACACCGATCTGATTACTTTTTAAAAAACTTTTTGGGGGTGGTTATGGAGCCGGTATCCTCCATTTCCTTATATATTCAATCTAGGATTCCAAAATTTCTTCACTGTCTATTGCATACTCTGTCTGAAGGGTGCAAGATGAAGTTTCAGGGTAAACCAAATTTTGATAAGGCTGATTGGAATAACGTTGAGAATGCCTGGGATGAACTTTGGTCATCAGCTTTTACTTTGATCTGTGACTTGGCTGATGATGTGTTGATTATACACTCTACAAGATAGATTGATGCTGCTTCTGCTTTCTGAGCAAAGAAAAAGAACTTAAAGTTGGGAGACTGACCGCCAGATGCAATGCAGTGTATTGAATGACTTTGCATGTGCCGCAGGAGTGCATGGGGAGTTGTCAAGGATGCGATTCCCTGAGGACTTAGAGAATATTCCTGTACCAGTTTATACACCACATAAAAATGCTTGACATTTTTTGATGAATTATCAATGAAAAAATGTATATTAAAGTTTTACACAACCATCCAATTATTTGGTGCTATATAAGATGTCATATTCATTAAATGATGCGGCAACAATTCATTGGCTGACATTGCAAAACTTTCTTATTGTAAGAGCTCGTTCAAATTAAGTACAAGTTATCACATTAGTGAAACTGATATAATTTAAAAACAAACCTCTGATACAGATATTGGCAGTTGACGCCATTTCTGCTGAAATGTGCCAGGATCCAGTACAGCTTTTGGGTTTAGGTTCAACGGAGGAGGAGAAGGCGTGGCTGCAGTCCCAACTGAAAAATCTAAACCAAGCAGATCATCAATTGCCAAGCTAGAAGCTGGTGCTTGACCTGATATGCCAGTACTTGGAAATGCCAAATCTGCAAGTGGTTGTGAAGTTGTAGAAGGCGCAGATGAACCATTGTAGGAAGGAGCATTGTAGGCAGAACCATTGCTACCAGGTTCTCTTACTTCATCTTTTTCTGAAGTACTTAGAAGCAGATCCTTATCATTTGCTTCCACTCTCTGAGCTGGAACAACAGACTCTCCAGATTCTGCAGTAATAGATAGATTTCCAAGTTCATCTGCAAACTCAAATGTCCCTCGATGTTCTTTATCCGTGAACATATAAGAAGGCTGCATGAATTTGCTATTGTTAGTTTGACAAATTTAAAAATACATAAGGATCACACTAATATAATGTTTCGACTTTCAAGTTATGATAATATTAGATAGGTGTTTAATTAACCTATCAAAGAAGAAGCTAAACATGTTTCCACTTTCAAGAAATGTTAATATTTAGATAGGTGTTTAATTAATCTATCATAGAAGAAGCTGCAACCTTCAACGAGTTGAGAAACAAAGTTTGGCCGTACAATATTTTATATTTTTAAAATGTAAAAATGAATTCTAATTGAAATAACTATTGCAGCATATTATTTAGAATATCTCAGGTGAAACATTAAGAAGTCAGACACATTTTACGGGAAGAGAATTCAAGAAACAAAAAGCACACTTTAAATGGTAACGTAAATTATTTATTATTTTCTCCTCATTTTATCTTTAAATTTGCTTAAAATAGCAACATATTTTATTAAACTTAGAAATGGTGCCAAGTACCTAAAATTGGTCCTAACTCAACCAACTGTTTCATTAAAGCCTCTGGGAGGAAATAGTTTGGCTACCTTTTGATATACAACAGATAGACTGTTAAATTCATCAAATATGCGATCTTTAATTTCACTGCTCTGGGTATCAGCAAACACTGAAACTGCTTGCTTTGGAGGGTTAACCACACTCTCTGCCACAGATACATTGTATTGCAGAAGCCTGTAATAAAATAAGGCCCTATCATGAACATCCTGCAATCAACAAAAGGCTCATTGAATATACCACTGCAATCCAATCAATTCATTGCTTTGACAGTTAAAAGTAGAAACCAGTAACAAAATTTCAAACCTGGTGAAAATCAGCAAGTCCAGCTGCCAATGCAGCACCTAATGCCTTTTGAGTTTCAGGTGGGCGCTTGAAGAAACACTTCATAACTGCAGTAAGAAGATGTAAGCGAACCTGCATCATGAGACGAGAAAGCAGTTGTTTAAAATATAGTTAAGTAAACATAGATACAAGCTAATACTCTGCTCATGGCAATACTGCTAAATAACTTCTTACCTTTCTCTGATAAACAATGGTTTTGTATAATTACGTGCAATTGCCAGGGGAGGGATATCATGTTTTCATTATTACAAAGATAATTATATGACAATCAAATTAAAAGCTCCCTCAATTCAAACCCAACAATAGTTAGTGATTTGTACTATATTGTTTCTGCTTAGGCAGGGAGGAATAATTGAAGTAGGAGAGTTTCTCAAGTTTCAGAAGAACAATAGCTGATGCTTGTGCTAAGCCATTTGCATATAACTGGCAGGACACAAGAACAGCAGCTCAGGCACAAAGTGAGACATGTTGAACTACCAAAGTTAGTCACAATACAAGGTTCTTGCCAAACCCACTTAACCAAGATTGTTTAATCAAACCCAAAAGCTAAGCTTAGGCTAAATTGTATTTATGGTCCCTTCAATTCTTGATCCACAATTTTGTTCCTCTAAATTTTTTATTTTAAAATCTGCAATTTTGGTCTAATGTGCATACATTTTTTTTTTATATTTTGGTGATAGCTAAAATGTCAAAGCTTGATATGCTGAATGAATAAGGTTGAATCCTACCATCAAAGAATAGAAGTACAACATGGGTAGAACTAAATCTATAACTAAGATTAAACTGTCCCATGTGTTTGGTCGGGCATAGCATGGCATTCTAGGAAATCTAAATCTCAAATGCAGAAATTGCAAGATTGTAAAGCATAAAAAGTACTACCTCAGCAGAATGCTCCTCTTCCCAATTTTCAACTAAACTCTCCAAGACATATGGAGCATCGTGCATGTCCTGAGAATATTCTCCCAACATCCATATAAGAGCTGCCTTAGCCTTGGGTTCTTGGACATTTTTGCTACTGATATTTCCAACAACAGCAATACAATCCTGACTCCATTGAGGATATTTTCTTAACAGATCTTTCACAAGCACCTGTACAAATGAACTTTCAAAATTTGCATTAGTCTACCTACTATAACTAAGGCAAATCAAAATGCCATACTTTACACACATGTTTGCTTAATAATATGAAACAATGTGAAAATACTAGGCACTAGTTCCAGGGTATCTAGCAGGCACTTGTAATATTTACCAAAGCTTCAGAAGTAACATAGTCCTTTTCCATCTCAAGAAACTGGAGAAGTCGATCAACAATAGCATTGACATCATACTGCTGCAAAGCTATCTTCCCAACAGCTCGAATTGATTCCCTTGCAATGGGAATGTCAACATTTGCAGCATATTCACATAGTTCTGTCACTGAAACGAGAAACAAGAAATCCATGAATAAGTAATTAGAAGGGGTGCCTCAGACCAAGGAATAGACATCACATTCAATCATCTTACATCAATTACTCCCTCTTCCTAACCCTTGCTCTGTTTGGTGTTACTTACCTATCTCATAGGTGTTGCTCTCATTCGCAACTGCAGTCAGCATTTCAAGCTTCAACTTTTTAACATATGACGGCTCATTGTACTGGCAATAGAAGTGTTTATAGTCCAAGGAAAATATATAAGGTGCACGCATGACCAAAAGATGCAGGTGACTTAAAACCGCATAAGATTGTTCTGGACTTCCTGAGCTCACTTGAGTCAAGAGAGGGGCTTTGATACGCTCATATACCTAAAAAACAAGAATTAGCAACAAAAATCACAGATAAGCAACCAAAGCTGATTAGGTCAAAATAACTTTAAAATAAAAATAAAGAATAAGTGATACCACTGACAGCTTAAATAAGTATGTAATCAAGCCAAGCTGAATTGGCCATGACATATACAAAACACAGATAAAACTTAAGATTGAGGCTGCGCTTTAATTTAGGTTATACAAGAACTATATCAGTCACCTAAAAATTGAGGACATGGAATAATGACATGAAATCAACACCTGACACAGCGCTTCAAAAATACGGGGCAGTAAATAATGGATAGACATAAAAGGAAATTGCTGACTGAAGGTGATGTAACATGTTGATATAAAGGGAAAAAGTGAGATCACACAAGTTACAACAAATTTGCAGAAGTGACAACAAGTGTGGGAAGCATTGGGATAATTCTGGGTGGCTGTATCACAGGGCATAATATTTTTCTTTTTCCTGTTTTTCTCTCTATAGTAACCAGAGCAGTACTCTGAATTTTATCTATAATTCCTAGTCATGGTGAATTTCAGATCCAATCAGAATAACACAATATAGAAATAGCAAGGACTAAAAATCAAAACACTTTCAACTACGTGTACCTCTCTTGGAGGAACATGTACATACTATTAATATATAGCTAGGTTAGAAAGTTTATCAACAAAACAATGCAAAGCATTTACAGAAACAAGATAGCGAAACACAACAAAACAAAGCCCATGGAAATATTAAAAATTGAGCTGTTCACGAGAAGCCTATCAAAGTTAGATGAATTAATATCCTGCTCAAGATTATTCATAAATTTAAGAAGTCACGATGTACACAACCAAGTTAGGTCAAACCCAAAACTCACAAATAACTTACTCGTAACACTTAACCCATTGCATCCCCAAGTTTACACTAATAACATACAATTAACACAATTACATCTGTCCGTACATGAATTACGAAAGCCTAATCTTGCAGCTAAAAAACCTAAATACCAAATGTATACGTATTCTGCGAGTCATTCAGTCAATAGTAGTTAAAAGTCATTACTAGATATAAAGCAGGTAAAATTCAGACCAGAGAATTGTCAGAAGAAAAATAACACGTATAAAGAAATGTCACTATGAAAAACAAGGAGATCAAATGTGATGTTTGCACACACAGACACACAAAAATCAATGCATACCTGCTGATGAACATCAGCCATAGACAAAGTCAACTGTAGAAATAATTTAACAGTTGCCAAGACAACAGCACCATTTGCATGCTGGAGTCTATCTTCAAGGAGATTCATCATATCAAATATTTCACTGCTATCTGCCGGAATGTACTTGCTCACCAATTCCAGCACAAGACATTGTGCCCATTCACTGAATTCCTTAATGCTGCAGGTGAAAAAATAAGGAACTGGTAAGTTTTCTCACAATTGGTATTTTTGCAAGATATTAGATGCTTTCTCTTTATCTCTAATATGGCTGCTATAACTATCAACACATTATATAGTCTAATGGGGCTACATAAGTACATATTATAGGTAATAAACATTCTTGTTCACATTTGTGAAGATCTATTCGGTCAACCATTTACTTCCACAATCAAACCACATATTATTAATTTATATAATGTACACAAGGACAGAGAAACTAAGATACTGGCAGATTATTCTGTAGCGCTATGAGTCTTTTTCCCAACAAGAAATGGAAAGACACAAAACTCCATTGAAAGGAAATCCAACAGGAGGGTTGTTGAGAAGATTCAACTCATCAGGTGTGTTATAATAAAAGCTAGTTTCACCTTAAAAAGTGTTAATGAAAGTCTTGAAGAAAAGTGATTTAGGATTAATTCAATTTTACAAAACCAACTTGTAAGGTATTGTCTTATATATTATATTTCGGCACTATCTAGAGTCAATGTGCGACTTTTGGTTTTCCCAATACACCCTCTCACATGCAACACTATTTGGCATGGTGTGTGTATAAGATGGTGAGTGACCTTTCAAATAAATTAGTCAATCTTGCAAAACTAGCTTGTAAGGTGAAGATTGCTTCCACTAATATATTATATTTTAGTATTATTTCTAATCAATTTGGGATGTAGATTTTTCCTAATGGAAAGAGTGCAACAGTCCTGTCCATTCAGATAAGATAACTTGAGCACCACAGCTTTCCCAATTAGAGTTCACCAAAGTATCAGAAAACAAGGAATTACTTGAGAAAAGATTACCGATTCAAAAGGTGATATACAACTGGCTTGCTAAGTAGAGTTTCTCTTTCCCTGGCTGCTTCCTCTGATGTAGATGACTCTAGGGTCCAAATTTCTTGTAAAGCAGACAAACAATTTGCGACTACCTGATCAAGAAAAAATGATGAAATATATACGTAAAGTACAATTTATTTGATGACTGCTGATGTCTTAATTTTTGAAAAAGGAAGACTTTTCAGTCTAATATAGGTGAACAACAATTGAAAAACATTAAGAACAAAAAATTAATACACATACTCACATACATACACACACAAAGTTGCAGGGTTTGATGATGATGATAATAATAATAATAATAATGCTCAAAACAGCAGGCATTGACATCATAACAAAGCACTTTAACTAGAAAAAATAAACAAGATGAATTCATTTTTTAATAGGGTACAACCACAAGTACTATACCAAAAATCACGCAATTAACTTCTTAAGCAAACAAAAAATCATTAAAATGAGACCTCAAGGACCTGCTCGTTAAAGTGTGATTACTCAAGGAAATTTACTGTTTTCAAACAGAAAACAATCAAAACACTGGTTTGAAAAAAATTGACAAAATAGAAAAAGTCATAATTCAACAGAACTTATTCTTGGGGTATTTATTATTGCACAGGTTTCCTAATCAAATTATGATCATGCCATGCAAGCTCTTATATATTTTTTATTTAGTTACAAGTTTCATGTATGTTTCTCTTACCAACATGATATACACACTTGTAAACGTCCAGGGACACTTACATAAGTCAAGCTAATAATCATTTGGAAAACAGAAATGGAATGAAAGAAACCAAATCAAGATCAAGCACTATAATTTTTTAGTTTTTAAACAGCCTATTCGCTTGCAATTCATTAATCATTGGGCAATTTAGATTAGCTTGATTCTCTAAGTGAAACTCTTGATTCTTTACAAAATTCAAACAACACTGATATGTATGATTTATCATAGGTTGAGAATGAAATTTCCTTAAAAAATGGAATCCTCACCTGAGTATCAGGGTCATTAAGCATCAAATGCTTCAGTATTGCTGGAAAATCTGCATCAATACAAGTAGAAGCCGATATATGGTACAGTTTCAAAACCCCAATAACTGCCACCATCCTGACATAACTATTATTGTCCTTCAACCCAGACCCTAATGGCCCAACCAAATATTCCACAAGATTTGCCACCCGGAGCGAACACAAACTCCTCAATGCTAGTCCCCGTATCATTGGATCCTCATCTTTGCAGTCTCTTTGTAGAAAATTAATCGTCAAAAGTGCAAGATCAGGATTGACCTTTGCATAGTTCCCAACATATAAATAGCACATTTTTTTCAGAACAATGTCTGATGTTGCAGAGCACATTACCATCTCGCCAAAGAGAGACGAGACATCAATACCAATAGTCATATTGGAAATCACCTTCTTGAAGAGATCCCTCTTAGAATCATCAGCACCCGGAGCTCGGCTCCCAGCAAGCTGCCGGAGCTGTGATTTTAGATCGGAGACTTCACTCTTCCTGATTAAAGTAAACATTAGGTCAGTACTTGAAGTGAAGATATCACACCACAGCCAAAAAATAATCAACCGTACAGAAAATAATTGGGATATTAACAAGGACAAAACTTAAATACAATTTCTTACGGTTTTTTCCAATCAATTTTAGAATTTCAACTCAATAATATACACAATAAAGGTTTGCATTAAATGTCAACATAGATTACTGACTCGAAACTTCAATTTTTTAATGGAAAACAACACAAAAAGCACCTCAGGAACAGTATCTAAGTTGTCTACAATTAATTACCAATAGCTCGTCTGAGGTTAAAAATAAAAATAAAAAAAGGGCATAAAAAGCTAATGCACCAACTCAATGTAGTTAACTTAGCCCCTTTAGCCATTCCAGAAACAACTTTCTGAAATGAAAAGATAACGGAAATGGATGAATCCTCCTGAAACTATGCTATGCGTGCTATCGAGCGCGGCATACATAACTCAACTACTTAAGTAATAACATATAGACACATTATATTTCACAATTATACGCCAAATAGGACAAAACTGAACGGCATTGGATCTCTAATGTTAATGACAACAAAGCAAAGTGCGCATTCAAACATTTGAAGGCGTGTTGCGAGATAAAACCAAAACATAAGAAATTTCGTATTAATCTGAAACCAAACCGCGGCAATTGCGATGCAGTTGCTTCCGCAGATGAGTCCAAATCGAATTTGTGCAACATTCGAATAAAGAAAGAGAAAGTTAGAAAGAAAGAAAAGAAGACGCAGGGACGGTGGATCAGGGAACTGACCCTGACGGTTGTGACGGCGACGGCGATCGATGAGACTGCGTCGGCGGAGGAGCCATGGCCACTGACAGTTGAGTAGAACGACCACGCACACGGTTAGATCGCCCCTTTGCTTCTTCAGAGAAATTGAGATCTAAACGAAGAAGTTAGAAGAGTGATTGGTAATTGTAGCTGCAGTGCTGATTGAGCTTCTAATTTTTTTTTTATCAAATATTAGAATTGGGATTTGGTGAGACGAAAATTAGAAAGTATTACTGGTAGAGATGATACCCAGAAATAATAATAATAATAATAAATAATAATAATAATAATAATAATAATAATAATAATAATAATAATAATAATAGAATAAATAAATTGCACTGAGGGATAAACTTTCGACGTATGAGAAGCTGAAGTGGCGAGATCTGATTGCCTTGGTCCTGTCTCTCTTTCACTTCAATGGCATGCTTTCTCAGTAAGAAAAATAAAATAAAATCGCAATTATTCTAAAAGATATTAATAATCATAATGAATAAATAATTGATATTTCATTTTGTAATATATGTTGATGTGACGCATAAGCCACCATTGTGTTAATATTTTTTTATTAAATATCAGGTGCATACAAAGACCAAAAATGTTATTAAAATAATAAAAAGTTTTTTAAAATAAGAAAATTAAATTCGAAGGAGAAACAATAATTATACTTTATCCATTCTTATTTTAAACTTAGATTAAAAGTGGCGTTTTTAAAGGAAAAATATATTTAAAATAAATTTTTATTTTAAATTAGAAAAAACACATATCTTGATCTTAACAATTGCATAATTGAGTCTTGTGTATATGTGTATTTTTTTCCAAATAAATGCCGTTTATTTGGAAACAAAACGACATTAGCGGAGTGTCGTTTATTATTGTGGCGAGATATTTTGATTATTTTCCCTTTTCAGTGAGCCGTTGAGTCCGTAACTCGCACACACTCTGCGCCAACCCGATAACGAGAACACAGTGAAATGGTCCTTCTTCTGCACCTTCCAAGGTTCCCTCTCTACTTGATAACCTCATCTCGCTCTCTTCCTCTCAGAGCCCTTTCTTCCAAAACCACCCTCTTACGCCCACCCAAATCCACTCTCACCACCTCAGAACCCGTGACCGTAACAAACCCTTCTGCGACAGAACTATCCCTCGAGAAGCTCTTCGTTCCGCCGGAGACCACCGTGTCTCTCGACACTGCCAGAGTGTTGAACGGTTCCAACATTCTGCTCAGCAACTACGCCAACGACGCCCTGATATCGCAGGCCGAATTCGTGAAAAGCAGTGTGAAAACCGAGGACTGCCCCTCCGATGGCCTCCCTGAGTTTGCTCTCGTTGGCCGCTCCAATGTCGGAAAATCCTCGCTCCTCAACTCTCTCGTGCGCCGCAAGAAGCTCGCCTTAACTTCCAAGAAACCTGGTCCGCTGTTCTTCTGTTAAATCACTGTTTTTTATATGTAATAAACAGAAAATTTGTGTTCTCTATGTTAGACATGTGTTAATTGTTGTAATTAGGTTATCAACAACATTAATAACGTGTTAGATTTGAGATTTTCATGTGTTTAGGTATTTGAACCTTTGGTGAGAGAGGGGATTTGTGATGCAGTTCAGGAGAGTGTTTTAGATATCGTAGATTAGGATTAGGGTATTTTCGACGGATTAAGTTATACAGTATGTTTGGATTTCAGTTAAAAAAAATGTTGTATTTTTTATGTATTATTCCACAAGTCAAAAGTCTCATATTGTCTAGTTGGCTAATATTCTAAGTGTTTATATATTGACATGATACTTATAAACTTCAAAGTGGATAGCAAGAGTTGTAGGCTTGCTTGTAGGAGTTTGAGTGATGATATTGGCCTCATTTGGGTTTCTTTAAGGTTCAAAATAGTGTAGATTTCCACCTGCTTGTACAAGGCCTTTTTTTCGTAAGCTTAATTTATTTTTTCTTTTTTGTCTTTTATTCCCATATATTTCATTATCCGATTTTTGCCATATGACCGATGGACTAACTTGTATTCTACTTTTTGGGATATTTGTTTTCTATGATACTTGTCTTGCACGTGTATAACCTTTGGGGTATGCAAACATTGTTTTTAGCTTATATTCGATTAGGTCCAATACTGTACAAAGGATCAAGTAATGGATGTTAAGGTGCTGGATATAGTATATAACAGTCGTGCATTCCCAGTGAGAGTTGAGATATGATGGCAGGATTTTTCACTTATTGCTAATTGACCTTTTCTTTCTCTGTGCATTTATTTACATTAGAGTATTGAATTGTCTACTTTCTACTTTGCAGGCAAAACGCAATGCATTAACCATTTTCGGATTAATGATAGCTGGTACCTGGTTGATTTGCCGGGATATGGGTATGACTTTAGATGATGTGTGCTCACTTCTGCTCTACTCTCAAAGTTTTTGTTTTATTTTAAAGATGCTGGACTTTATTTATTGAATCTTATCGATTGGAAATGGATTTTGATAATATCCTTGATATCAACAGGACTAGCATGCTATGCAAATTTTATTGAAATGCTCAAGTTCTATTATAGCATTTCTTTTGCGTTTAGGCCAGATTTGTTGAAATTGTAGTTTATACTGTTGACTAATAATTTGATCCTGTTCACCATTCTCAAGTCAATGACAATTATTTTCCGTCATGTTCTTTTAATTAGGTATGCATCTGCTCCGCATGAACTTAGAATGGACTGGGAAAAATTCACTAAGGACTATTTCCTTAACCGCTCAACATTAGTTTCAGTATTCCTTCTAATAGATGCTAGCATTCCTGCTAAACAAATTGATCTTGACTATGCCAGTTGGTTGGGTCAGAATCAGGTAATGGTCAAATTTTTTTCATTAGCAAGTAATTTAATGAAGCTATATGTTTTAGGTTTACATACCTTCAATCCTGCATATACTACCTGATTTGATGGTTATGGTATACCTTGTGTGGAAGTTTGACTCACTTTTGTCTTCCTGGAATATTTCTGTATAGTTGCTGCTACGAACTACATATTGGCTGGTAAAATTTCTTGTAAATGATAATTGGCTAGCATATGGGAGTTGCTGTCATTTAGATAATGTGCTTGTGAGTATATAACATTTCAGTTACGGAAACTAAAATGTTTAAGTTAGATACTGGATAATATCTGCAAGGGGTCTATCTTTAATCAGCTACCACTTGATCATCTATATGGAGGACACAAAAAATGCAGTAACAACTTATATTAAGAACTCATCTATATAACATGGGGACAAATAAGAATACGGTTACAAATTAAATTAGTTATTACAGTTTAGCTATTGTCAAGATATAAAAAATATTCACTGAAGAGCTCGCCCCTAAATGCCAAGCTGTCAAGAGCCGGGTTTTTATTGAAGAGGAAGGTTAATAATACACCCTCTAAGATGAACAACCAAGCTCTAGTATCGCTTGATGTACTGGAGAGTGTCATATCCTAAAGGTCGGGTAATTAAACAGGGAGAGCCGCTAGCCCTCTACCTATATCGGGAGCATCATAAAGTAGTTCTAGTTCACGTCTCACACCTGCCATATGGGACTTGTGCTGCTGCATTAAGAGAACAGAGTTAATAGTTTTTTCAGTAGCAAGATTGGGTTTTTAAATATAGTTTTTCTTTCAGATCCCAATGACAATAATCTTTACCAAATGTGACAAGCGGAAGAAGAAGAAGAATGGCGGCAAAAGACCAGAGGAAAATGTTGATGATTTTCAGGACTTGATTCGAGGTTTCTTCCAATCAGTGCCTCCATGGATCATGACCAGTAGTGTCACCAATCAGGGTCGTGATGAAATACTCCTCCATATGGCACAGCTACGGAACTATTGGCTTAAGCACTAATTCTGAGAAATATGGCTTTGTGAGAGCTAGTACGTCAATCTTGAATATAGATAACTGCTTTATGTTATGGCTGGTATTCAAATTCTAAATTCATCCAATATCTCAAGTTTATAGTAATGGCGAAACAGCTTTAAATTTATTAACATTTTATATTGTGCCAAAAATAAAACGAAAATATTTATCATTGCAGATACGCGTGTCCAGATAAACTTGCTTGATCAAAATATCATTTTATCTATATTTTCCATGGTGTGCCTCTCTGTGTTACCCAAGTACCTACAGCCTACAAGGCCTAAAGCAAGTGACATGAAAGCTGGATAATGAAGACCATCTAGAACAAAGCTCGATATTGTACAACACCATGCCCGCGTGAGGTTCTAACGAAGTTTGGTTTTACAAATGTTATTATTTATCATCCTAAAAATACAAATGATATTTTCATTCAAATACTTGGATGCTTCCAAAGATCTCGTTATTGATTTTAAACATCCTGTGTACAAAAATTTGTCTGTCCCCCGATATAACATTTCATGGAAAACTATAACTTTCCATGAATGCTCAGCATGCCCGCTGCGTATTCTTGTTCTTTTGGCCGGAGACGAGCTGAAGAATAAAGATATATGCAAGAATGCAGCCGGTAAACAGCATCCATGTAGAAACATGTCACTTATTCTTTGTGACAGTGAGACGAATGAGATATCAGATGTCATTTTCAATTTCTGTTGTTTATCAAATGTATCAATTACTCATTATGCTCTTGGTGTCTTTATTTCCGTGACAAAAACTGCATATAAACTATTAATCAGATATCTCAATCATGCTGAAAAGCGGTGACACTGGTTAAGATACTGGGCTAGTAAAAGAGTGTCTTTGGTTAAGTAACGATTGAAAACGATGCCCACTGTATGTGTGCACATGTAATTGTCTCAGTGATGTGGTGAGATTGAAAAATTAAATGTTTGTAAAATAAAAATTTACTTTCATTCTAAATCTTATAAATCAGAAACTTAGTCTTGTTTTTTTCAATTGTTAAATAGATATAAATAGTAATTTTGTATTCGAATGTTTTAAGCTCAAACAGTTAGAAGTGTAAATATTAGAGGACTGCTAAGTACAGAACAATTTGAGCACATATAAGCTTAAGCTATTTCACTAAAATTCTCAACCAAACTAGTCAAGGTTAGCAGAGATGAGCATGGATGGTAGGAATGTAGCATGTAAAATATGATATAGTATGGAAAATATGTTCCAAATTTTCAACCAATCAATGGAGACGTTTTCTATTTTAATTTAAATTTTGAAATTTTTTTTTCCTTTATATTTTAATTCTTTTTGCCATTTGCAAACAATTTTTAAATATGAGATGAATTGAAAAAATTTCTAGAGTTTCTATAGATTTAAAAAAAAAAAAAATCTCTTATTTAAGTTTTATTTTATATCATTTAATCGCATGATGACTTTATCAACACCTATTTTATACATTTTCTAAGAGGTGTAATAACGTCTATATGTTGTTTTATAGAACAAACCTTCATACTTGTATCTAATAGTTATATATCAAATTTGTTGTGTTTAGTAACAAGTTTCCTAAAGTTTTTGTTTTATCTTTTTCGTTGTGTTGTTATTGTGTTTTTATCTTGTATTTATGTTTTCGTTATACTCTTTTATGCAAGTTTATACACTTTTATAAGTTCAATTTGTATAATGATGAATATAATTGTCTTTCCTAATTCCATAAAAATATAAAAGAAAAAAAGTTAAAGTTCTCACCTTAATCAAGTTAATTCAAATTAGATAATTATGATGCTGAAATTGTTGATTTCACTTAATTTTGTTTGGATTGGGAAATAGAGAGTGGACAGAAAAAAATAAGTGGAAGAGATATCAAGTGGAAAATAATATCATCTGAACTAAAAAAAATTAAAGATACATTTAATTCAAGAAGAGGGATTGAATGGAGTCTAAAATGAAATGACTTATTATTGCAAAATAAAATAAGATTAGTGTTTAAGAGAGCAAAGAGAAATAGACATAAAATTTATACTAATTCGTCATACAATTAAGGTTACGTACAGTTTTTTTAAATGATTTAGTTTTTTTAAATGATTTAGTCTTTTTAGACGATTTAATCTTTTTAGACGATTTAGTCTTTTTAAACAATTTAGTCTTTTTAAGAAGACTGCGTAACAGTTTTCACTAAATAAATTTTAACACCTTTTCAAAAACTGAGTATTATATATTTTTTCACGAATTTTAACGGTCTATTGAATATCACACACCTATTTAAATAACGAATATTTACACATCTCTAAACTCAATTCTAATTTTTTATGTGATCAAAACTTCTTAACAATAAAAAAAATACTATTAAATAACAAATATCATTAATAAAACTTACTTTTTATATTTCTATCATTGTTTATATATATGATCTCATTCTTCTTTCATCTTTTATATTCTTTATTTTATATAATATTGATAAAATAAATTTTTAATAATAATATAATTATATAAAAAAATGATATATTTTACATGAGTTTTTTATAAAAATTTTGACCGCAAAACGCTCATTAAATTTTGTATAAAAATATAGCATTTATTGATTATTTTATAAAAATAGTGCTAAACTTTAAA
>Ga0209700_106799_pt1 | contig 17134 bp, 6 predicted proteins | sample SiratroredBW_FD_187528 | JGI IMG/M metagenome (GOLD analysis project Ga0209700, IMG submission 187528) | Root nodule microbial communities of legume samples collected from California, USA - Siratro red BW (SPAdes) (version 2) | ecosystem: Host-associated > Plants > Roots > Nodule | place: USA...
TTTTTTTTTTTTTTTTTTTTTGTGGAAAATTATTATTCTTAGTATAATATTTGTTTCTTAGTTTTATGTCCCAATATTTTTCCTTGCAGGAAGCTTATATGGCCCCTGATGTCCGACACAAAATAGTGAATTGGCTAAAAGGCCATGTATATACCAGTGCATTTCAGAAGGGTTTAAAGGTCAAATTCAAACCAGCCAATGCATCCAAAATTGATAGTGGAGCCACAGATGGCTCTGATATTTTACCAATATCAGACACGGGTTTGCTGGATCCTGTTGCTGTTAAGTCAGTTCCACCAAGGAGGAGAACAACCAATAACATTAGGATTTTGAAGGATAATAAAGTGATATGTTCATCTGAGGGGGTTACAAGTGAGAATGGGATGCCAGTGCAGATGTGCAGAGCAGGTCAGTCCAACTGCGAGAATCCAACAAGTTCTAATGAAGTGTCCTTCCCTGATGCAACTGACACGGTAATTTTACTTTTTGAATTTATTTTGCTTTTTATCTGATTAATTAAATATTATTGTAATACATTATTCTGAATGATTCAACACTTTAAGAGTAACAAAGGGTCTGAAATTTTGTTTTGGGATTTGGTTAGACAGGCTAATTTTTACCTGGTTCTTGAAGTTTAAAATCTCATTAATGACTTAACATTATCCGTGTTATTTGTCTTTTACCATTTGTTTCTTTGTCAATCTTGAACCACATGACCATTTTTGTTGTCTTTCTTTCTTCCCTTGTGATCTTTGTTACCCCTCTCCCAGGACATTGTTAATATTTTTGCAAGGATTCGTTAAATACAAAGTATAGTTCTTTACAATTTCACTGTGAGCAGCTTCTTTTATTCATTAATTTTTTACACCTTCTCTAGTGGTTGATGAATCAGTTGTTGTTTGGAAGTTGATAAGTGTTGCCACGCTGATTTTTGTCACTCCTAGCCTGCCATAGTCATTTCCTCTTTGGGGGTTCTTCAAGGCTTGCTCAATTCTCATTTTACAAGCTAGTTTTATGAGTTTGAGTTAGGCTGAGTCTAAATTCTATTAGTTATTTTTGTTTTTCTGCTTGTACTGCTTCTGCCTTGAGAAGTCTCATTGATGTTTGTACTCCTTATAAGGGTTTAAATTGCCAATTCACTTTTGATGAAGCTTGTGAAATTTCATGTCTTTTTCTATTTTCTATTATTGTTAGTTTAGATTAATTTTTAGTTTTTGGACAGATGTTTTTGCTTTCTTTCTTTCTAAAGATGTGTTGCCAGGTAAGTTCTTTTAAAGTTCTTTCTAATGTTTCGTATATGATTGAGCTTTATGGTGGCTGCCAAAAGCTTAATGCAACCCTTCTTTATCGGGCTCGGGACAGGCAGATGAAGCCATTGGCATTGCCTGCACAAACGGAAAAGTCCTTGAATAAGGATCATCTGCTGATGTGATATGTGGATGATTGGTAAACCGCATTGCTGGTAGAATAAGTAGTAATTTTGAGATTCGGCTGTGGGATAATTAAAGAGTTAAAGCATGCTTCCTAAAAATAAAAAGGAGGTTCAGAGGGAGGTTTATCTTGTGATTTGATAGGAAATTGAGATTGATGTGGAGAGTCTAAGTTCTTGATCCACTTTTGATCCCATTTATTTTTATTCTGACCCAATTTCTGTCAGTGGGGTCACATTTTGAATTTTGAAACTGATTTTCTTGAAGCCACATTCTTTGATTTTAATATGGATTTTACTCTCCTCCGTTTCCTGAGTTATATTTGTATATGATGATATAAACATCTGCCTTTTGTAATTCATTTGTGTGTAAGGTGTGTTGCTTCACTGGAAAAGTAGTGTTGCTTGCTTTTCTTCTATGTTCTTTGTTCCTCTTTCTTGATCTGTCTACTTTCAAGAATGTGTTTTACCTGACTATTGAAGTACTCTATATTTGTGACATTGTATGACAATTTCATTGTAAAGTAGAATTGTGAGGGTTTGAGCTTCACGTTTTCAATATTTTTGGGCTTCTTTAGCGTCTTGGAATGGGATTTCCAGGTATGAGTATGAATATGACAAAATATACTCCTTAAGAAGGCTTTCTTGATGTTTTTGTCGGATGAACTTGATGAATGGGGATGTTTTTACCTCTATACTCTTATTGATGAAAGAAATGAAATAGTAAAGAACATACTTGTTGAAACCTTTTGGCAAATTGATAAAAAATTTGTGTCGTTAATCCTTACATTACAATTTTCAGGGCCTCCCTTTCCCATCTGCTCCACAGAAACCAAAATGGGAAAAAAATATCATTTTTTAACTCTATTTATTTTTAATGCAGAGCTTACCCAAGTCCGAGGATATTTTTCATGAAGGTCAAGGTATGGCTTCATTTAATAACTGCCGTCTTCAGAGTTCATCAGTTACTTCTTACTAGTATTTGGCAATTTCTTTCTAAAATCCCTTCCCCCTTCCATTCTGTTTCTTTTAAAAGAAAGATGATGATTTTGTATGATGAAAACACTGTTTTTAAAGATTTTGGTTTGCTTTTAACTGTATGTGTCTGAGGCTCTTATGAGTATTCTTATATTGAATTATTGTCAATATATTTTTCCTCTCGCTGTTCTGTGTTTTTTAAAGAATGTATATTCATTTTTGCAGGGAATGCTGACAAACCTCACAAATCCTGCTTATCTGGGTACGTTTCACAAAACAAGTGTAGTATTTGTTTGCAAAATTCTTCTACGCTTTCTTATCAGTACTGTCCTGTTCATTCTGCTTCAGAACCATCTGATTCTGGTTTGGTATTTTCTTTAAAGCCAATTTTAATTTATTTGAAATGCAGAAAGGGTGCAGTCTCTAGTTACATTCATCCATTCATCAACAAGAAATTGCTGCAGATTATCGATGGGGTGCCTTTGGAGGATGTTATATGTGAGATAAATTTAAATATTCTTTTAAGAGGTGTTTGGTATGGCTGTTCTAATTTCCTGAATATATATAAACCTGTTTTGTATAATATTTTTGGGTATATGGTAGTTAAAAATTTTCAATTCTCGAAAGTATGTTAAAACTGATGTTGGGATGTGATATTATTATACCTAAATATAAAATACATAGGTTTCTATGTGTTTAGAAAATTAGAATGTCCTCATTCCAAAGGGCTCCTTAGTTGTTTTCTTTAATATTCCTTTGAAATGGTCTAACAAATTCCTCTCTCAGCAGGTTCAAGTGACAAGGGAAATTTGGGTTTGGTTGAATCCTTTGGGGCTAGTGGCTGTTCAAATAGACAAAATCAGAACTTAACTTGCAGTGAAATATCAAAGCCTGACGAAGTAAAGAGGGAGCAATTGGTTAGAACTAAGAAAATGGAACTTTCAGAATTTTCTCCACAAGATGAATTGGAGGGGGAACTTGTTTATTATCAGTATAGGTTATTGCAGAATGTGGTTGCAAAAAGGAGGCATATTGGTGTGTCCTCGTTCTTCCCAAATTCTCATCAATTCCTTGTTTTTTAAAATTAATTTGAAGTTGGTAATATTTTGGAACTAGGGATTTGTTTTCTCTCTTTGTTAAACATAGAGCGATAGTTATTCCTTCTTGATTTTGTAATTGCAGATAATTTAATCTACAGTGTTGTCAAGAGTTTACCACATGAGATTGATAAGGCACATCAACAAAGATGGGATGATGTTATTGTTAATCAATATCTACGCAATCTTAGAGAGGCAAAAAAGCAGGGCAGAAAAGAAAGAAAGCACAAGGAAGCACAGGCAGTATTGGCTGCTGCAACTGCTGCTGCAGCAGCATCTTCTAGGTCATTCCGGAAAGACACCTTAGATGAATCTATGCAACAGGAGGTCGTAGATACTTTATTCTCTCCCTCTCTCAATAATCAGCTAGTTGTATTGACAACAGAATATGATCCTTTTTCAGAATTTATTAAAATCGGACAATTTAAACGGAAGGACGGGTGCTTGTTCTCAACCAATGCCTAGAGCCAAAGAGACACTTTCAAGAGTAGCTGTGACTAGAACTTCATCAGAGAAATATTCAGATTTTTGCATGCCAACTGCAGATTTTTCTAAGGAGCAATGTAAATCATGTGATATTTGTAAACGGTCAGAGACTATTTTAAACCCTATCCTAGTCTGCTCTGGTTGCAAGGTTTTAGGACTCATCCCTGATCTTTTTCATTTATTTGTTTCACTTATCTGTGTCCCATAGTAATTGTTTTTCTGTTGCAGGTTTCAGTCCACTTAGATTGCTATCGTAGTGTGAAAGAAACAACTGGTCCGTGGTACTGTGAGTTATGTGAAGATTTGTCATCTAGAAGCTCTGGGGCGTCTGCTATCAACTTTTGGGAGAAACCTTATATTGGTGTAGAATGTGCTCTTTGTGGTGGTACTGCTGGTGCTTTTAGGAAGTCTTCTGATGGTCAATGGATTCATGCTTTCTGTGCTGAGGTTAACTATTTCCCTTCGATTTCTTTAGGAAATTGTTCTTTCTTTCTTTAATTCCTAAGTTTGACTAAGTGGTAACTTGTATTTGTAATATGTACTAGTGGGTTTTTGAGTCTACGTTCAGAAGAGGACAAATAGACGCTGTTGAAGGAATGGTATGTGCCTTGGCTAAACTTCTAATTCCTTAGTTTGGAAAATACTCTTGCTTCTTAACTTGGAAAAAAATTAACCTAACTTTTCTAACACCTATCTGTGTTCATTGTTAAATGCCAGGAAAGTGTGGCTAAAGGAGTTGACATTTGTTGCATCTGCCATCGCAAGAATGGTGTATGCATGAAGGTAATGATAACATAAAAAAATGATTTTTTTTATCCTTTGATTTAATCAATAAGCTTTTGAAATTAACGTTTTTATTTGATAAGTAAATGTTTAAATGGTGAATGCAGTGTTGCTATGGGCATTGTCAGACCACATTCCATCCATCCTGTGCTAGAAGTGCTGGTTTGTACATGAATGCGAGGACTGCTGGTGGCAAGGTACAACACAAAGCTTACTGTGAAAAGCACAGTTTGGAGCAAAAAGCAAAGGTTAGAGTTTGCCTCTAGAAATAAATTGTCCTTTGTTGGTCCACTGTGATGGTATCTTAAGTTTGTGCTCCTAATTTGTTTCAGGCTGAAAATCAAAAACATGGAATTGAAGAGTTAAAAAGTATCAGGCAAATTAGGGTGAGACTTTGCTTCCCTTTTCTTAACCAGCTTCCTCATTATTATTTGCAGGACTTGAAAATAGGATACATTGTCCTTTGAACTTCGGATGTTTTTTTGTAGACATCTAAGCCTGCCTAAAATATTTTGCCGTCTAAATTCTATTGGATAAAGGTTCTGGCTTGGTCCTAATTTTGATTTGGCAGGTCAGGCAAAATATGATGTAATGGCAGTGTCATTTATTGTATCTTTTTAGTCCGAGTTAAACCAACATTGCTGAGTTTCTCCTCAGTGAAGGGAATTAAAAGTGTGGAGAACATTACTCCGCTCCTGTATTTTCGAGTGCTTGTGAATTATTGTATAATCAAGATGACAATTGTCTCCCCAATTTTTTGTTGTACTTAAATATTCCGCCAATTTTGTCTAACCAGAAACTCCATCTCGGACTTCCTCATAAATGCTGGCTTCTTTTAATTTCTCAAAGTTTACGCTATAAATCCATTAAAACGATTTGTGTATTGGTGTGGGTGACAATGATATGATTTGGATGGATTAACTATCTGGCTAGTGATAGCAGGAGGAAGTGGCCAGTGTTTGTTGCACACTGAAATCTGTAGCAGTTGCAGTAGGGTTTTTGTTTTGACAGGGTTGAAATTTTTTGGGAAGCTGATTCAGTTGTGAGCATCCCTAGGCCAGTGTCTCCGAAAGGGAGGCTGACCAAGAAGCATGAGTGAAGCATCAAAGCGATGAACCATCAAGACATTAACTCTTAGAGGGTTTAGATCCTATATCAACTAGAGATTTGACCTAAGTACAGTGCTGGGTAGTCCCCACCTTTCAGGCTAATTTTGCAGAGACGTTACTTCTGAGCCCAGATTCTATGAAAATTAGTAGTGCCTCTTGAGTGCATGAGATGCTTATGTGTACTCTTTTATTTTTAACAAAATAAATTGAATGGTTTTTAGAAACTTACAATTGCTAGCAATCATTACCAACCATAAAATTATAAGATAAAAAAATTATCCTTGTATTTTATATAGTGGTTGTGTGTGTGTTTAGGGGTCATCATTATAGTTTTTTGTGCATATTTTCACTTTTGTTTTGAAGTCTATGTTAGTGCAAGTAATGTTATGTTAGAGTCAATTTGAAGTTTATCAAATAACTTGTTCTTTCTGTATGTTTCTGAAACAGGTTGAACTAGAGAGATTACGTCTCCTTTGTGAAAGAATTGTCAAACGTGAAAAAATAAAGGTAATGATTTGTCAAATTTGTCGCAAGAATCTCAATTGTTCTTAGTTCCCTTCATTCGGCACTTATCACTGATGACATATAATTGCCATTTTTAGTGATATATAATGTAGAATTTTCAATTAGGTTGTAGATTCTCATGTTTGGATTTTCCTTTGCTGTCGTGCATAGCCATTTTGATTAACTTCTGGTATTGTGGGCATTTACAGCGGGAATTAGTACTATGTTCACATGACATACTGGCCTTTAAAAGAGATAATGTTGCGAGGTCTGTACTAGTTCATAGCCCTTTCATCCTTCCTGATGGTAGTTCAGAATCAGCTACAACGTCCCTAAAAGGAAACACAGATGGATATAGATCATGCAGTGAACCACTCCAAAGATCAGATGATGTTACTGTTGACAGTTCTGTTTCTGCTAAGCACCGTGTCAGAGTCGCCATATCTATGGATACAGACCCAAAATTGGATGATGACTGCTCAACCTCCCAAAGCAAATATAACCACAAGATTCCAGAAAGAACACAATTTTCTGGCAAGAAGATTCCTCATAGAGCTGCTGCATCACGAAATATTTTGGATGAAGGTGGATGGAGATCCAAATCTAGAAAGGTGGGTAATGACAGACTTCATTGTTCGGTTATCATATATATATTTTTTTTCAGTGAGATATGTAGTTTGTGCCCCGTCGATTTACTGGGAGAACTTCTTACGTCTTGCTTCTTTGAAAGTGCAGCATGCTGAAACATTTGGAAAAGAGCTTGTTATGACGTCAGACGAAGCATCTATGAAGAATTCGATGCTACCGAAAGGATATGCATATGTTCCTGCTGATTGTCTGTCAAATGACAAGCACTCTAACGAGGATATATATGCTAGTGAGCCTGTGGAGCATGACAGGTAGAGTGTTGGATCCAGCCTGGTTCTTTATTTTGCCCTCGTGGCTGACATCCATAATAATTGATGCCATGCGATTTTGCGCTTGGGGGAATTTTATTTGAAAATGGCAAAATGTAGAGATAGGGTTGATCACACTGAATTGTTGCAAAATGTTGCTTTCTGTTCTGCGGGGGCAAGTTTTGTTAGCATTGTTGTACATTCCTTATGAGAGTAAACTGTACAGTGGATGAGCATTTCTTGCATTTACTTGTATTAGAAGGGGGCATGCATTCCGTTTTATTGACACTCGTGGGAAGGATCAAACGGAAGCATTCTTTGTAATCATACAAGGGAGGATCAGGAATCACCTGTTTTTCTGTAAAGTTGATGTACATATTTTATGACAGTCGTAGTAATCTGAAAGATATAGTCCTCGGCATCAGATCCACGAGCATATAAATTATATTAAACCTCCACCTAAATTTGTATTTCCCCCTTTCTGCTGCATTTCTATTATGATGATTCTTGTGACTACTGAAATCCCTGATATCATAAATTATGATGTAGCTAATGATAATTGATCCCATCCTATTTTTTATTGTCGATAAACCATTTTCTTTTTAAATGCTAGCTAGGTCTGCTTGTATTAGCTAAATAAAGTTTGGGAACTGGGCTTTACAGTTACCCGTGATTTTCAGGACGGCTTCTTCTTGCACCTTCATGTTTTTCTTCATGCACCTCCATAATTTTAAAAATAAAAAAATATATTTCTAAAATTTGTATTTTGGATTGTATATTCTAAATTATAATTTTTTATATTTTGGATTATATAATTTAAAATATAACTTTTTTTTATTTTAGATTATATTTTATATTTTGGATTATATAATCTGAAATATAATTTTCTACATTTTAAATTTTGAAATTAAAAAAAAATTATATTTTAGATTGTATAAAGATGAAACGAAGATGAAACCGCGGTGCACCCATTGAATGCAATAGTAACAATAAGGCTAATAAGGCTGTTAATGTTTTTTTGAATCCTGTTACATCCTAACATTAAGATTTAGAATCCATCACTGGAAAGGCATCTAACTTGTATATTAACATAAGGTTGTTATATACCAAATCCAGCTCCTCATCCATCATCAAGAAGGGTTACCGTCAACAAAAGTGTTAGAAGCTGCTATTCACTAAGATGTGATATCAAAATCTCTCAGGGAGTGCTCCTTAAGTACATTTTGAAATATATAATTTGAGATGTACTTTCAAATTTGAAAATGTATCCTAGAATGTAAATTTCAGAATATATTGATGAATTCTGGATTATGTATTCTTAAATATATTTTCAGATCTAAAAATATATTACTGATGATATAATTTAGAATGTATTACATTCTGAAATATGTATTTTGAAATATATTTTGAATTGTGTATTTTGAAATATAAAATTTATATTTTGAATTGTATAATCTAGAATACATATTTCTATTTAGATTATATTTCAAAATGGATAATACAAAATACAAATCTTATAAGGGTTTAATTTTTGTAGGGTGCTGCTTCAATATGGGGTGCAGGATGCAATAGCCTAGATAATTGATTAAATAGACGAACTATCTGTTTTTATATTGTTGATTTGTGATTTATTAATTTATGTGTATATTTTAATTATTTGTATATTGTTTAAATGAACCTTTGTTCGGCCACGTTTTAATTTTAAGAAAATCAAATGTTTTAAAAAATTGAATGAGTTACTATTGATTTTAAAGATATTGATTTAAATTTTAGTTTATTATCTGTGATTTTTAAATTTTAGATTCGGCATCTACTACCATTAATGTCTTAAATATGTGTCCTATTAGGTAAGATATTAGTATTCTTTTAGATGGAAAAATATAAGAAAACTTGAACACGACCAAAATAAACCTGTACTGTTGTGCTAACAGGGTTTCAGGAGGCCTGGTCCATTGTAATGCAATATTAAATTATCGAGAATTAGAATTATAATACGATGTTAAAGTAATGTCTAGGTGGGTTACGAAGGTCTCTTATGTTTTTTGTTTACATTTCGGAATAGATTTGAAAAGGTTAGGATTTATTTAGATTTAAACAAATGAAAAAGGATTAAATTGACATCCAAACGATTTTGAGATTCTTTGGATTAAAAAGAATGAAAAAAATAAAAAAGAATTTATAAATGATATAATAAATATTATAAAAAAAAATTAATTAATGAAGCTGTAAGATAATACTATAAATTAATTTTAATTAAATAATAAATTATAATTTTATTATTATTTTCTAAATTATTTATTTATTTTTATTAATACTTTATTGTTATTATAACTATAATAATTCATATTTTATTATTTTTATTATATTATATTATATTATATAATTAATTATATTTATTTTATGATAATAAAAATTAATTATATGAAAATATGATATTATTTTAATTGATTTTAAAGGTTTATTTTGGCAAATCTTTGCAAAGCCATCAAAATTCTGTCTCGTTTTCTGTTTTTATTTATTTTTAATTCTTTGATTTTTATGCTTTTTTCTTTCACTGTGCTCTGTCTTTCCAAATCTGTCTTCTTCTCATTACAACAATTTCACAAAGAAGTTGCTAAGGAGCTCAAAAGTTTATTTGTTTCCGAAAAAGATCCTTTGAATCTCTCCCAATCTATAAGACTAATAGAGATTATTTAATTTACTGATGAGTTCTCTATTCAAGTTAATACTTACGTTAAAGCTACAAAATTTAACTCAAAAAATTCGAAGATAAAAAACAAAACAATTATTTTTGGAACCTAACACATTGTACATTCTCTCTAGTGTTCTCATTGTAGAATTCTTTTTCTTTATTTTTCGTGGCAATCTCCTTCATATATGTATAGCTAAATTCAAGCTACCATATAGTTTTCATCCTTAAAAAAATATTGTTTCTTTCCGACATTCTATAATTAGATTTTATTTAGTTTAATTTGTATTTTGAGTCTCATGGGACTAAAAGCAAATCAAATAAAAATAATTTACCATGTTGATATGGTATGATTTACAAATAATTTTGTTGTTAAGGATTTGATCCTTATCTATAAGCATTTGTTGGGAGAAGTAATCCTTTAAATAAATCTAAATACTTTTTCGGGACAAGTTTTGAAAATATTACTTCCTCCAATTTGTTTCATCCTTCTTTCACCTTTTATATTCGTTATTCACAAATTAAGTAGGAAAGAAAGATAAAAAAAAAAAACATATTCTGTTTATCTATTTAACATATTTTATTAGAAAAGAAGAAAAATGGCTGTGGGTGAAATAAATGTCTATCAATATTTGTATAGCCTAAACAATAATCTTTTCCTGAACATCACCAAGTACTTCTTCTAATGAGTAGATGCATCCAAAACAAATGCAAAATATTAGAATGAATACTTCAAAAATATATGTGGTAAATCAATGTGTATTTTTAAGTGAATGACTTATAGTTCATTCAACCTTTGAGAATATTTTAGATAAATATACTAAAATAATTTAAATAATTTACTTTTTAAATTACAAAGATTGGAAAGTAAATTTTAGATTTTAAAAATTTAAACAAACTTACCATAAATTTAAGGATTAAAATATATTTGAACATTAATGTATTTTTTTTAATATAGAAAGAAGATTACACATTATTGCAATGATAGGAGTTGTTCTGTTTGTGTTATGATATTCAAATTGATGTAGTTATTCATCTATGATTTGAAATTTAAGTGAAATTATTAAATATCTCTATGTATATCATTCTCTTATTTGTAGGATATATTAATTTGTGTCAATTTAGTGCTACCAAACTTGTTCGTCCTGGATTAAGAAAAGATGAAGTATAAGAGATTTTTAGACCAAATAAAGATAAAGTAAAACTCATTTTATTGCATGAGATAATTACTCCAAAATCACTTTTAATAAAATGAAAGAGACATTTTAAATCATAGTTTTTTCTTTTATTTCTTTCTCTTTCGTGATAAATTTATCATCTAATTCACATTTATTTTGATATTCAAATAAAGATAATAATCAATTAATACAATACAATTAGAAATAGTGAGATGTTAGATACTTTATTAAAATTCATAAAAAAAACTGGATTCATAAAATTTATTTTTTAAATCTATAATAAAGTCACTAATTAAAACTAAATTTCACATTTCATTGACATGTATATATTGTGAAGTTATCTTACTCTCTAAATAAATGTATTAATCACTTTTCATGAGTCTCTTTAGGTTTTTCATATTGTATAAGATATTACAAGTATATATTATAAGATATGAATCAGTCTACCATCTGGCATGAATGATACTAATCACATTACACTTAACAAACAAAAGCAACTGAATCACCATGTGAACTTTTTTTTTTTAAAAAGAAATACTTAGACTCCACTTTTGTGACAGATTGAGTAATCTTCTTTTTTTCCCTGTAATTAATTTAATTCTTTTTATTCTTTCCACAAGTAGTTCAGTCTCTCATTCCTCCATTAAGTACACAAAATGTGTATTGAGAAGGAATCAAACATGGTAATTTCAAGACTTTTAGTATTCCTTATGCTTATGATATGACTACACATTCCTCTTATGTGAGGGAGCTTATGAAAATTGCTTTATAAGAACCTGATAAGTCTTAGCATAGTCTGTGGTTCTTATTTATTTGATAACATAATTAATATCCATTCAACTCAAGTGAAAGAGAACTCTTTTCTTTAAAATCTTATAATTTTAAACCCCTTAATTAAGAAACACTACACTTTACGTTAAAAAGTATTCAAAATTCAAATAACATTTGTTTATTTTTAAAACAAAAGACTAAAATAACATATGATTCACCAATCCAAATCACATCTTAGTTTAAAAATATAGGATATAAAACTAGTATGTGAACTAAAATCTTATTTGATACTTATTATGTAACGTTACAACAAAACTATTAAATTAAGTTATTTTTCTTAATTTATTTATTTAGTTAGATTAGAATATATAGTTTGATATTTATCTAATTTATTATATAAATATAATAATAAAATTTATGTTAAGTTGATTCTATCACATTGTATAAAATTGATTATAATTAGGATTTTTAATGTGATTTTAAACTTAAATATATAGTTTAAATAAATTCAAAAAGCTATGGGTACTTTCTAATTTATCAAAATTATACTTTAACATTAAATATTTATTTTCTCTAAAAAGAATGAAATTTTTACATTAATATCATATAAAATGGACAGCAATGTATTATAAAAATAAAATATAGAAACTAAACAATAATATGTGCAACATATTTACAAAATAATAAAAGAACTATCCACTTTTGTTTTAAATAAATCATGCGAACTCTAACGCGTGAACAAAATCAGTAAATTGCAAAGCTAAAGAACGTCGCCTAGTGGTTACTTTGCTTAAAGATAACTAGAACCATTGGTTTTGATACCTATTAGGACCAAAATTATTATTTTTTAAATAACGGTGTAAAAATATTTTTGATGAAAGATCGAAAATTGAATCCAATAAGGTTCAAACTCATGTGGTGCCAAGTATAGTAAGATGCTCTTAATTGATGTTCAATTTTATAGATTCTCAATGTGTCAATAACATGAAAACAAGCAAAAACGACATAATAACGTTATTTTAATAATCTTCAACCTTAAGTCTCGAGTCTATTTGAATTTAATTCTTTTAGCGAATTTTTTAAACATCTAAAAACTTATAAAGTTTTGGCATCACAAAGCTTAACAAATGCGAAACAAAATATTACATCATTACATATATGTGAATGTTATGGGGATATAATGGATGTTGATAGTGAGTTAAACTTAACCTATAATTGAACCATATTCTAAATAGAGTTCTCATTAAAAAAATAAAGAGCGTCTTCCCTTAATAAAAAAAAAAACAAAAATATTCCTTAAAATTCAGGAACTAATCAAAATCTCCCAAAACTTTAAATTCGGGAACAATTCAAAATCACCCAAAACTATGAATAAGACCAGTTTGTGGATCAATAATTGTTTAGTTGATCTTCAAGACAAAGTAGAGTTGGATCAGCTTAATTCACCCGATGCTGTTGAATACACTGCATAGGTCATGGTTCTTACAATACAGTGGTACAGTGAATCTTCAACACTCTTTAGATTGGAAAAAGGTAATATTATATTAAAACATACGTGTACTCTAATATAAGGAGATTAAACTCATTTCATATATTTATAAATAAGTTAAATAGTATTATATTAAGTAAATATGTACATCCTGTAGGAAATTGTCACTAACTTGAGTAAATGGTCTGTTGTACCTAACCCTATTCATAACAACACAATTACTATGCACTAAGGGGCAGCATTGATGCACTTCTAACCTAAAACTATGTGAACAAGTCTCATTTTAAATAATTTAGATTTAGGTATCATTTCTCTCCTCTAAACATGTATTTGATTCAGCATTTAATATTAAACTTAAAAACAAAGATTTATAATCGCTATAAAACTATTTCTATTTAAGTTTATTAGTTAGTCTAGAAAGAGTTCGATGATGGTGGTCTAATAATTATAAAAAATTTGACTATAATTAATTCTGATATTATTTAAATAAGTGGATTTATATTTAATTTAATATAATTATAAGATAAACATTATATCATATTTATATATTATAATTTTTTAATCGATGTAGAATCTTCAATCCTACAAGCAATCTTCTCTTCTACATGGGTTTTCATCACAAAAATTTTATTAAACTACATTTATATATTAAATTAGATATAAACTTACTTATTAAGAATTTAACTTGAGATGTACTTAGTTCTTATCAAGGATTTTAACTCCTATCAAATAATCCTCTTACAACTGATATCATCCCTTTCTAACATTTTGTGTCTTTTGTAAAAAAAAAATTATATTATAGATTATATAATTTAAAGTATAATTTATATTATGAATTGTATAATTTAGAATACAATTTTTTTTTTATTTTTCATATTACATACTTCAAAATAAAATTTTTTATTTTAAATTATAAAATTCATAATACAAATTTTTAAAAAATATTTTGATATTTTTAAAAAATTTGAGAGTACAGAAAGACAAACATGTCCTAAGACTCTTGTTACTACACTTAATAGCTACGTGGTCCTTTTTAACTAATCCATTACAAAACTCCATGATTTGATATGGCTATAATTTTACTTTAGTCTAGTCAAATAAGAATTTTTAACTTTGTTAACGATAATTGACTTCTTGAATCTTTCGATATTTATGTAATTTGTATTTAACTTTCTTTTCGAATTTTGCCTCATTTTAAGCTAATCTTAATAAGTCGTGTATGTACTTCAAAATTATAATATTTGATAGGCTTAATAAGTTCTAAGTCCTCTATATATTATCTAATTTTGTTTTTGAGAGTTTAATAAATTATTATTTTAAATTAAAAATTTATTTCTTTATATTTGATTTTTAAAATTATATTATGATCTATGCAAAAGTAAGATTAAGTCTAATTTAATCATATAAAATTAACTAGTGAATTGAAATTTGTCTAATAGTAAAATATTACTTGTTCTGAGCTGTTTCAATTATGTGAACAATGACTAACCCATGAAGGAGATATTCAACAATATTGTGAAGAACTACAGTTTAAAATTAGAAGCAGAAACTATGATATCATCATTTCATATTTAAAGCAGTGGTATCCACCTCGTTCCTAAGGATAAACATATTCAATATGATGGTATTTGTCACTAATTAAACAATATTATTCATGTTATGGCCTGATGTTGTTGACTTGAACTATTCTTCATCTTCACAAATCATTAGTTAATTATACCATTTCTCCCTTTCTTAGAGGATTTACTTATCCCCATTTCGCTTTCACAGTGTACAATGCTGACTTCCTCTTCCTAACCACACTTCTGAATCACATGCCTTTAATTCAAATATTGCGTTTGGTGTGGAATTTTTTAGTTACAAGGACAAAGAAAAAAATGCACTTTTCTTTGACCTAAAAGGTAGAGTGAGTAATGGTATATGAGTCTTACAATTTCCCATTCCCTTTTTCTCACTATTAAGATGGAATAAAAAAAGGGTAAATGATAACTCTTTAACTTTTTTTGTCAATTATATTCTTTTTTCTTTTCCTTTCCTTTATGCTTTTATCTTACCAAATAAAACACCTAAAGAGTTTGCACAAATTTTTCAGTGTTTGGAATTGGGGAGATAACCATCCCATGAATGGAACAGGGACCCCAACAACACCTGGCTCTAATAATTGCTACGTTATCAATGTTTTTTGAACATTACAAGGAGTTAGCAATTGATATTTTATGTTCACAATGCAAGTTCATTATTATATTTTTTCTAGGTAGAAGATTGATCTTGGACCATTTCCAACCATATCTTGTATATCGGATAACGGATTCAGGTTAATTAGAAACAATGATGTAAGAATGGTTTTCATATAAAATTAATTTTGATATTAAAATATTGCTTTAACAAAATATACAAATATGAGACGATTTTTTTAAAAAAGTTTATGAGTAATTTTATAGAATAAGTTCTAATGAGACATAATAAAAGTATACCCTTTTAAAAGTTAATTACAAATTTTAAAAAATAAGGTTTATCATTGAATTTGTCTATTCATTCAAGAAACATTGAGGTGTTATATTTTGAAATTCAGTAAAATTAATCTTAATATGATTGATTTAATTAATTGGACATAATTGTGACGTGTCTAATTTCACTTTAGTGTGTATATATAACTTTTTTTTGTCATGAAAAGTTAATTATTAAATAAGAAGCAAACACATGAATCCATAAATTTCATTCATCTATGTGTGTTGCAAATATGTCTCCTTTCTCATTAAATATTAAAAGTTTGTTTTTATTTTAAAGTGTAATATAAACTTTGTTAAGGGTTTTTATAACTCGGTTCAGGATTTCATTAAAGAATTATCCGAACTAAATATAAAAAGTAAATATTATTATATTTCATTTCGTTTTAATTTAATATAAAATACAATATATATTATATATTCTTTTCAATACATTTTTGTTATTATAAAAGTTGTTAAACATTTTATACTAAAAAAATATGTTGTGGATTTTTTTTATAATTATTATTGTATTAATTTCAATTTTTACATTTATAAATAAAATACATGATTTTATAATTAAAAATTATTATAGAAATTTGTTATTATATTTTGATAAATATAAATATATATTTTAACTACAATACAATCAAACTGTAAAACAACACTCAAAAAAACACATTATCTAATACTAAAAATATCACACCATTCTTTTAATCTCAACACTTACACTTCTCCAATAACATTTAAATCCTTATTTGATGCAGCTTGATAAAATGTTATAAATCTCCATGTTTTCATCTTCTTTTCTAATAACTCATCACAAAAGAAATTGTTAGTTAAATATATAAATAAATAACAAATAATTTACATAATATGCAAGGAAAAAATAATATAATATTATTTTGGATATCAAATTCTAATATTCAATTTGTACACATACAAAGGCTTACATGTCTTCAACAAGTACAACTTTGTATTTATTAAACACCCTATATAGCCAATACTAAATGTTGATGCAAAAGATATAAGTAATCTGAACCCTTAAAATGTTATCTAAACCATAAACCTAAATTTATTATCTTTCTAATATTTGAGAATATCTAATTTTGGATGATACTAAAAAAGGAAGTTTATGTTTCTTCAAATAGGTTTCTAAATGAAATTTGTCTACATATGACAAAGCTTCAGATAGTTTAAAAAACGGTAAGCAAATAAAAAAAAACAAAAAATTGAAAG
>Ga0209700_106801_pt1 | contig 17131 bp, 7 predicted proteins | sample SiratroredBW_FD_187528 | JGI IMG/M metagenome (GOLD analysis project Ga0209700, IMG submission 187528) | Root nodule microbial communities of legume samples collected from California, USA - Siratro red BW (SPAdes) (version 2) | ecosystem: Host-associated > Plants > Roots > Nodule | place: USA...
ATTCTAAAATAATAAAGTCATGACATTGTCACATGACACATGTTTCAAATGATTATATGAAACACATCTTATTTTGTTGTATTGATACTTCAATTTGTTCTCCTTAGAAGGTATGTCACTTTTCAAAAAAAAAAAAAAAAACTATCTTTTCCTCCCAACAATACAAAGTTAACAAAATTTCTTGAAATATTACATGTTTATTTGGCGACCACTTAGAATCTCATTTGTAGAAGATTACAAAAGTAAGAAAAGTTTGCAAAACATTATAGTTAAACTTGAAATAAATTTGAAAGCAAATTAAAACTCTTGAGCAGTGATTATTGTTCTGACTAAAAATGATTATTAGATCTCTATATAGGTCTCTTTTTCCTCATGATTCATTAAAATGGTTTAAATGCCTTAGTAGTATTGTCCAGATTCACCTATTAAATGAATTCAATTATAATCTTACTATTACAGGTTATCTACTAGAAATATTCTATACTACTACAGTCAAATTCAAAGAGATTGAGCTTTGAACCACATCACTACACGATCCTATAGTCTGATAAACCCATTTGAAATATTCTATGACCCAAGCTCCATCACGAGGTCATCAACCAAGTTATGATGGTATAATAATGGTCCTAAATGTTTTACGCTTGAATTTTCTTAACAACAAAAATATTGTTGACCAAACTAGTTGTGAATTCTTTTGAAATAAATGATTATTCACCAAGTTGAAAATCCTCAACAAAATGAACAGAAATACCAACACATTATGAACATTGCTTGTGCTCTCATCTTTAAATCAAAATTGTCTATAATTATTAGGTAATTTATTGTCACACATGTTATTCATCTCATTAATAAGACACCAACTCCTTTATTGAATAATAAAGTCCCATTTGAGATTTTATATGCTCATTCATCAAACTTTGTCCATTTAAAAATATTTGGGTGTCCAGCCATTGTTAATATCCTCATTGTCTCACATGACAAGCTTAGTTCACGAGCTCAAAAAGATGTTTCTTTTAGGATACAAGTACAAAAGGTTTATTCTTTTCATCTTAAAGAGTGAAAGCATTATTATTTCAAGAAAGTATCATTTTATGAAACGTGTTCCCTTTTGTCCATGTTGATTAAAACACATAAAGTGCCTCTCTTGAATGTATGGGCAACATCTTTATAAGTTATTGTCTTGAGATTTTTGATGGTTTTCCTATATATTAGTATTAGTCTTTTGCTTCTGCACCTAATAAGAATACTAATCATACCAACATTTTATTTGGGAAAAATATTGGAAACAATTATGTTCCAACAAATTTAAACAATGAATCTACTAGTTCTACTAGTCATATAAGACAAACAGACATGAGTACTTACAGGAATTTTTACACAATTTCTCTCTCTTAAGCTACTACTCATTGGTCTTCAGTTTTAAATATCTTATTCAAAATTATTTATCTCCTATTAATTCTTCACTGTTACACATTGATTCTTGCTCTAACATTTTCTCTCAAAAGGAGTCCAACTCTTTGGATGAGGTGTCTAAATATGATTGTTGGAAAGAAATCATGAGTAAAACTTGCTTTTGAGTAAAATCAAACTTGATCCTTGGTGAATATTCCCCATTGGATATAAATGGTTTTACAAAATTAGGCATGAGTCTGATGGTACAATTGAAAGATTTAAGGCACGATTGGTTGCTAAAGAGTATAAACAAGTAAAGAGATTAGATTATTTTAAAACCTTTTCTCCGATGACAAACTTAATATGGTTCGCTTTATTCTATTAGTTGCAACAACAAAAGGTTAGTTTTCATAGCAACTTAATATCAATAATGGTTTTCTTCATTGTGACTTGCAAGAAGAGACATATATGATTTCACCGTTAGGTTTACATCTTAGTTATCCACAATAAGTTTGCAAATTGTAAAAGTCTCTTTATGATTTAAAACAAGCTAGTAGAAAATGGAATTCAAAACTTAGATAAACTCTTGTATCTTTGGGTTTTGTTCAAAATACATTTGATTACTTTTTGTTTGAAAAAATGCTTCTTTGCTTGTTATTATTGTGTATGTCGATGATATAATACTCAATGAAAACAATATAGAATAAGTCACATATTACACAATTTATAATTTAAAGTCACATATTACACAATTTATAATTTATAATCGATGCAATAAGTCACATTTCTTTATTTTTTTCTCTTTTAAATACTTTTTTACATCGAGTTTATTTATATTGAATATAATATTAATATATTTTACATTAATGGAAGAATTCATATAAGATGTTTTACTTTATAAAAGATCTTATCCTAAAGATGATAGGAAGGAATATTAAAAAATCACAACAAACTTATATTAACATCCGTTTCTAGATTTTTCAACTGTAAATTATAGGATTTGAAATTTGTAACATCTCAATAGTCTAATTTTTATTTTTTTATTTATATCTTTATTATCATTTATCATTCAATCTTTATATTTAAATATACAATTAGTTATTTAGAGAAAAAAATAAGTAAAAAAAATATTACTCTTTTATTTTATTTGTTCTTTTTTAATAATGAATTGTTAATATTTATCCTTAAAGACGAGGAGAAAATGAGGAGAAATGATTTAAAAAAATACCATATTCCTTAATTAGTTTATAAATATAATTTTATAATATGTTTTTTTTTTTGCCTACGTCAGTACTAATTGTTACAAATTTTCAAGTGTTCGTGTATTAGTTAAATATAAATACTTCACTTTCATTATAAAAAAAAAATTTGAACCCTTCAACTATTTTCTTATCTGCTTTCGTTTCTATAAAAGTATTGAAACTGATGCTTAAACTACACAAACACCCACTTTGTCATAAACTTTTTTAAGTTTGGTAAATTCTTAGTATTTTTGTAATTTTTTATTTGAAAGCTAAAAAATAAATCATTTGTAACTGAAAAGAAAGCAGTCATATTTCTTAAATTTGAATTTCCTTCACATTTAAATAGACTTAATTTAATCAACTATTCTATAAAAACACTATTCATTTGATATTTAGCAGTATAATTTATTAACATAATAATCAATCAGATATGTAAATTATAAAAGTAATCATAGATTATAAGTGTAGCACAGCTTTTGAACCAATGATAGTTTTAGCAAAGTGAGTGATTAAAATAAGAGATTCTCTCTAAAATTTTCCCAATATCAGCCTTTATCATTTCTCTCCAAATTCTAGTCCAAGAGTCTTCCTTTGATTTTATTTATTTATTTTTTAATGGAACGCATGCTTCTGCATTTGAAAATTACTAATAACGGCAACAAAAGTTACAAAAGATATTAATATAAAAATAAAGTAGCTAAAGACAAAACATAAACTCCCCACGCAAAAATTATCCCACGCATGAGGGCACACAACACCACAAATTCCCCCACACCCCGCGCAGTCAAATTAACGTAATTAATAAAAAAAGTCAAACTTACAATAATAAACTTAAGGTCAAGTTATTCTTAGAGTTATAAAGTAAAATTTTATTACAAGTTATAAAACTGGTGAATTTTATATTTATTTTATAATTTTTAATTCTGATTAAGTATTTATTAATAGTGAAAGAACAAACGTAACAGAAATGTGGTAGAGGGGGGTATTGATGAGTGGTGACATCAGGGTAGCAGAAAAGTCCAGCGTGCACCGCGAAGCAGATAATCGGAACCCTTAAACCTTATACAACAGTGACACTCACACAAACACAAACACAAACACACGGCTTTCTCTGTTTGTTAACAGAGGTTGTCCATGCTTTCTCGGTGTCTGTCTGTCTCTGTCGCGCACTGTCTCACTTTCTCTCTCTAAACCCTTTCTCTCTTTCTCTCTCTACCTGACTCAAATTCCCTCGTTTTATCGTTTTCTCATCTGACCAGATTCGCCCCACTTCCCGCCGCGTGAGGCCCTCCGATGTGCTGACGTCCACATGGGTCAGTGCTACGGAAAGTCCAATCTCACGCCGGAAAATGACGCCGCCGCCGTAGAGGGAACCAGTGTTAACACCGTCGTCGCGGTGCCCGGATCCGCTGACGCGCCGCTGTCTCCACTGCCGGTGAAGGGAACGCCGGCGCGGGCGAGTCCCTGGCCGAGTCCCTACCCACACGGTGGCGGCGTGACGCCGTCTCCGGCTAGAGGCACGCCGAGGAGATTTTTTCGGCGGTCTTTCGCGCCTCCGTCGCCGGCGAAGCACATAAGGGCGTCGCTGGCGAAGCGGCTTGGGCACGCGAAGACGCCTAAAGAGGGGCCGATCCCGGAGGAAGAAGCGGCGGCGGTGGCGACGGAACAGTCGCTGGATAAGAGCTTTGGGTACGGTAAGAATTTTGGGGCGAAGTACGAAATTGGGAAAGAAGTGGGTCGAGGGCATTTTGGTCATACTTGTTATGCTAAGGGGAAGAAGGGTGAACTCAAAGACCAACCTGTTGCTGTTAAGATCATTTCCAAGGCGAAGGTACAATTTCAATCCAATGTCTTCTCATTTTATTTTGTTAATTTGTTTTGAGATATTTGAGTTTGTTGGTTGTACTGTGTATCAATTTTTCTGTGGTAATTTTTGCTATTTTGGTCAATGTGTTGTGTGGTCTTGTTATTGTTTTTTGTTATTATGAATTATGAGATAGCATTTGGATTTGGACGATTCGGGGTTTGATCTCTGTTGTTTGATTGAACGCTCTGCGAGATTCTGTAAGTGGGACTAGGGAATGATTGTGAATTTGTCTGCTCAGTTTTCTTATGGATTGGGGTTTTGAGATTTGTAGTTTGTACAATGTTACCCGACAAATGCATGGTTCTGGGACATTGTCTTGTTTTCTTTGTTTGTAGCTTCATTTCTGAATTTTAACTTCACTGTTCTGTGGTCAGAGTCATTTGGATTTTACTGAATGAACTGTAAAATTTTAAAGAAAAAAACTGTGTAGTTGGAATTCACATGACATTTGACTTGGTTTTAGCATGTTGTCTGCTGTAAGTTTACATGGCATGACATTTCTTAACTTGCCTGGCTGAACTGAGAATAATTTTTTAAGTTCATATCATTTGGTGTAGTATATGTAAAAATGGTATAAACCAAGGTGGTGAAGAATGAGTATGCTAGAATAGTTGTTTGATAAGAAACATTATCATTTGAATGCATGCAGCCGGCCCTCATTACTGTTGAATGGAAGTTTTGATCATATAAATTGTTTTGTTAACGGTTGAAATGACGATCCATTCTGTTATTTTTTGATTCTTTTTGATCATATAGATTGTGTTCGTTAGCTAACTGTTGAAATAAATATCAATTTTGATATTGTATGATGCTAACCATTATTGATACCTTTGGACACTAAAATTATCTTACTTGTGTGAGGCATTGGCATATTACAATACTCCATTCTCTTGGATAACGGCCCAGTAATTTTATTGTGCCGAGTTTTAGAATCTTTGTAACTTCTAGTTGCATTTAGTGTTACAAACATGTTTCTCTTTTTCCCTATTTGAGGTAGGGTTAGTCACTTTGTTGGCGGCTTTGGATGCTACAATCGTCTTACATGTGTGAGGCATTCCCATAGTACAATACTCCGTTCTCTTGGGTAACGGTTCAGCCTTGTATGGTGCCAAGTTTTAGAATATTTGTAACTTGTAGTTGCATTTAGTGTCAAAAGCGTGTTTCTATTTGAGGTAGGGTTTAGTCACTTGGTTGGAGGTTTTGGAAGCTAAAATTGTCTTACATGTGTGAGGCATTGGTGTATTTCAATACTTTGTTGTATTGAGTAACAGCTCAGTCATGTCTTATATGTGAGGCATTGACATGTTACAATACTCCGTTCTCTTGGGTAACAACTCAATCATTTTGTGGTGCCAAGTTTTAGAATCTTTGTAACTTCCAATTGCATTTAGTGTTAAAAGCACGTGTCGCTTTGTCCGTATTTGAGGTAGGGTTAGTCACTTTGTTGGCGGTTTCGAATGTTAAAGTTGTTTTACATGTGTGAGGCATTGACATATTACAATATTTCCATTCTCTTGGGCAACGGCTCAATCATTTTACTTTGTTGGCCGTTTTGGAAGCTAAAATTGTCTTGCATGCGAGGCATTGGCATATTTCAATACTCTGCTCTGCAAGGTAGTTAAAATTGAGATTATGGTTAAGATCGTGAAGAGTTCACAAAATTGTAGATCGTTGGATCGTAATACGGATAGTAGATTTTACTTTATATATAAATTGTGTTACTTTGATGACTTGGGTGTGTCAATGCGATTTTTAAATTATATAAGGAGAAGAAGACATAGACGTTAAAAATGTCTTAATTGAGTTTTATTTTAATTGAAACTCATTCATCCAAGAGGATGAATAGTGTAATAGAAAATACTTTTAATTAATTGAGTTTAAAATTTGTTTTAATTAAAACTCAATGGGTGGTGTTGCGGCTGACAACCTACAAAATAAGGTAAAATTTTAATTGCATTAATTTTTAATTAAGGTTAGATTTTATTTGAACTGAATCCATTTATGCAAAGTGAATAATTGGTGCAATGAACAATACGAAGAAGATCACAATCTACATCGTTTTATGATTTTATTTGATGATCCCACGATTTTGATGTGATTATACTGGGATTTGAATCGTAGATAGTATGTAAAATCTTACAATCTTATGATTCAAATATCAAATTTAACTACCTTGGTCGTGTCGTATGTGAGGCATAGAGTTTTAGAAAATTGTAACTTCCAATAGCATTTTATGTTAAAAGCATGTTTCTCTTTGTAACTATTTGAGGTAGGGTTAGTCACTTTGTTGGAGGTTGGTTTTATATTACCTTACTGTGTTTTTAACAATTAATGAGATGCTTTTTAATAAATACAGCGTTTATCCACATTCACACTAAAGCAACATAATATCATAAACGGGGTTAGCATTTTTCACATATGGATGTGGGTCCAAACATGCTGACAGTGCAAGGTTGGAATTGTGTTCCACACACAAGCCAACCAAGAAATTCACTTTAAAGAATGTGAAGAAACATAAAGTTAGAAGCAACAAACTCAATGTGTGTCCAGCAGACTAATGGTGATAATCACAAGTTAATGTACAAAGCATGATAGTTGTCTTCATTCCACATGGATAGCCTAGTGATCTCTCTAATTCATATGTGCTCATTGTGCTGCTGCAATATCTTTCTCCTCACTGGATTGCATTTTCACTTTCAAGTTTACTACTTTAATTGGAAATATGCATTCTTAGACATGAATTAATATATGTCCAAAAAAGGAGTGTACATAATATTATTCTAAATCCTCCTTTTTTTTTTCCCATAGTTTCATTAGATTTTTAAAAAGTAAAAAAAATAAAGGTTGTATCACCTTAGAATTAAATTATTATTCTTTGCACCCGCATTTTTATACTTTTTCTAGTCTTAATAAAATTTGTTTGGCAGATGACAACTGCAATAGCAATTGAAGATGTTCGGCGAGAGGTGAAGATATTAAAAGCTCTATCTGGCCATAAACATCTTGTCAAATATCATGATGCTTTCGAAGATGCCAACAATGTATACATAGTTATGGAGTATGTCTTTTATTGTTGTATTAAATATCATTTAATTTATGATTTATGACAACTTTATGGTATGTTTTTGATCCATATATCAAACCTCACATAGTGGGTAAAGCTTGACTGTTCTGTTTTTGTGATTCATTATCATCTATAATTAGAATTTGGTGTCAGATTGCCAGAGAACTGAAAAATTTATTGTTTTCTTTATACATTTAGTTAATGAGCAGTGATGTTGATCTATAAAAGGCATTGTTGTTTATATAAGGATCATTTTGCTATTGGGACTACAATTGATATGCAGTTTCTCACTTTTGTTCTCATTTCTTTCATTCATTCTTTTGCCTGTTCCAAGATGTTGCTTTATTTCTAAGTTTCTACACGGCAAATATTTCTTTGGGGAATATTTGCTAAGTTGTTTAACTGTTGAGGGGCACGCATCTTAGAACTGTAACTACATCATACAGTGACCATTTTTGCTTTCTGACCAGATTGTGTGAAGGTGGGGAGCTTCTAGACAGAATTTTGTCAAGGTTAGCCTTTTCTTTTCTTTTTTATTTTGAACTCGGTATAATCTTTTTACTTACTGATTAATGCTTACTGTCAAATTAGGGGAGGAAAGTATTCAGAGGAGGATGCCAAGGTTATAGTTTTGCAGATCCTAAGTGTAGTTGCCTTTTGCCATCTTCAAGGTGTTGTGCACCGTGACCTTAAACCGGAGGTTTGTGCTTTAAATCTTCATCTGCATAATAATTTGTAATGATCGCGTTTTTCTGTCACGAGTTCTACTAATGTAAGAATTAGAGTATCAATAATGTTGTCCATCCTTTGTCGGAGCTTGCTTTTACAGAATTTCCTCTTCACTTCAAGAAGTGAAGATGCTGACATGAAGCTTATTGATTTCGGTCTATCTGACTTCATCCGGCCAGGTAATTATTAGAACGGTTCTATATTTTTTACCCTTTTCCTTTCAAAGCAGACTCTCTTGTTAATAGTATTAAATAAACAGCTAGCTACTAGAAATGCAACCTTCATTGCTGCTGCTTACCTTTTGCATAATGCCATCTTATTGATTGTTGGAGGTATAGAGGTTTCCAGCTACTATGCATTTATGTATTTAACCATGCTTCCTTGAAAATTTACATGGGGTTTTACAGCTCATCATTCCAAGTGTCATTTGATTGGGTTCTAATTGTCATCCATCTGCAACTTCAATACATTTTAAAACCAAATATCGTGATTGAAGATATAAGTGTGGTTTCTGTAAATGCTTGATGTGTGTTATGCAAAAGGAAAATTTGAATGATGTGTCACTAGAATAATGCATTTGTGTTCCAGTAGTATGTCGCATGTACTCACTACCGGAAGATTGCTTCCTTTCATTCATTATTGGTCGAATATTTGTGGATTTAAGACCATCCTTCTTAACTTTTCCCTTCATGTGTGTTGGTTGATATACAGATGAACGGTTGAATGACATTGTTGGGAGTGCGTATTATGTTGCACCTGAGGTTCTTCACAGGTCATATAGTCTTGAAGCAGATATATGGAGTATTGGTGTTATTACCTATATCTTATTATGTGGAAGTCGACCTTTCTGGGCACGAACAGAATCTGGAATTTTTCGTGCTGTGCTTAGAGCTGATCCTAACTTTGATGATTTACCTTGGCCTTCTGCCTCTGCAGAGGCCAAGGACTTTGTAAAACGGCTTTTGAACAAGGACTACAGGAAAAGAATGACAGCTGTCCAAGCTCTAAGTAAGTTCACTTACCTCTTTGATGCTGTGTTTAATCATTATGATATTCTTAACTTGATGATAGGGACTTGAGTATTATGTGGTGTCTAAATCCCACATCGAGTATGTATGTTTGAGAGTATAGTGTTTGAAAGCAGTACCTACTTTGTCAACATTGTGGGCAATTGTCCGCACAAACTTTTAATCTTTTTAATATAATTTATATGTATAATTGTAAATTGCCCCCTAGATTAGAATTGAGTATAAAAAATAATCTATTAAATGAGTATTGCTCTCACAATATAAATTTCTAGATCAGTCATTGGTTGGGTGTTTATTAGTTGGTATCAAAGTTGATTGTCAAGATTTTGAAAAGGGCTACTTGTGGAAGGTTCTGACTAATGACGAAGTTAAGTGAAGTGTCGTAGAGTATGATGTGGTAGTTGTTTGGGGTGGTGCTATGATAGAGACTTGGGTGCTACATTTACCTAAGTCCAACATTGGGTAATATAAGATGTTTGGTGAAGTATTTAAGTATTTGGTTATTCCTCCTTAACAACTAGCTTCAAGATTTGGTTTCTTGAATGCTTTGATACTTGTCTATTAACTAACTCATGAAAGAATTACTTATGTGATGGTGGTTGCACCTATCTAATCTTTTATAGGTTTCATTTCGTCCTGGAGTAAGATTGTACTTGCTACCTTTTTGACTTGAGGATACTAACCTTTTCCTATTAGTAATGAATTTACATAATGATACTGACAATGTTTTTGTAAATTGAATCTGTTAAACTAATTATTGCATACTTCTGTACATGCAGGTCATCCCTGGTTGAGGGATGAGAGCCGTCCAATCCCTTTAGACATATTGGTTTATAAACTAGTGAAGGCTTATCTTCTTGCAACACCACTCAAACGTGCAGCAGTGAAGGTATTTTTTAGTTCATTTTCCTTGAATATGCTTATGCTGAATTTAACTTTCAGTATCTTACTTCATGGAAATACTTCTATCTTCATATTTGTTACCTACTACTATCTCTCACACATGTCTGCTGATTTATGCATGTTTCTGGTATTTTTTTTCTTCTAATTTTACTACCAATACTTCATCCCTCAACTGATATCACTTGCATTTTCCTTCATGATGTTATTTTCCCCACTGACTGAATATAATCATGATGTTTCGGTGTGTGGTGTGAGCCTCCTTAATGCTTCTTTTTCAATAAGAATGAAAAGAAAAATATGTGCTGTTTATGGTCTATTGTGAATTATGATGTTGATAAATCTAATGCTTTTTGGGGAACTCAAGGTGTGTTCTTATTTATTTGACATAAAAAGTTTCATCAATGGACTTCTTTTTAAGAAACATTGTTTAGCAGTTTTTTACCTGTTCTGAAATTAGGTTATTGTCTATTGAATTTTTTTCTGTCCTGTATTTTAACTGATCTTGTGGCTTCTTTTACCTAGGCACTTTCAAAAGCCTTGCCAGAGGATGAATTGCCCTACCTCAGGGCACAATTCAGCTTGTTGGGACCCAATAGAGACGGACTCATCTCCCTTGACAATTTCAAAATGGTTTTCTACTGCTTCCCTAATAAAATCCTTTAGAATCTATATGGTTGATAAATTGAAGTTTTTAATTGAGTGGAAATGGATGTGTTATTCCTGCTTTGAAGGGTTTTGGTTGTTTTCCTGCCCTTTCTTTAATCTCCATGATTCACAGCTTCAAAGCAAACTTTGCAGGCTCTTGTACAGAATGCAACTGATGCAATGAGGGAATCAAGGGTTGTTGAGATCATAAATGCGGTGAGGCATTAGTCTTATTAGTTGTACTGAGAAAAATATCTTTGTCATGTTGAACCTGACACGGCAGTATATTTTCCAGATAATTTACTGACTATAAATTTTTCAAAATTTTCTTTTTATTCATAGGACTTGGTTACATTTACTAGTGCTAAGTGTGTATAGTTTTGTGCAATCTCGTTTTATACGGAAAAGTTATGTGAACTTATAACTTGTTTAATTCATCCTGCATGGTCTAGGAACATATCTGGAATAATCTTGATCAAATACCTTAAATTTTCTTGCTTGAATGATTGTATAGATGGAGCCACTTGCCTATAGAAAGATGGACTTTGAAGAATTTTGTGCAGCTGCAATTAGCACATACCAATTGGAAGCACTTGATAGGTGGGAAGACATTGCCTCAACTGCATTTGAACATTTTGAGACAGAAGGAAACCGTATGATATCTGTTGAAGAATTGGCCAGAGTAATTACATTTTTTTCTTTTTCTAATACACAATCTATTCTAAGCATTCATATGACTGGCTATGTTGTTTTGCAATGCTTATACTTTCTTTGTGGCCACAGGAGTTGAATCTTGGGCCTTCAGCTTATTCAATTCTCAAAGACTGGATAAGAAATAGTGATGGAAAGCTTAGCTTACTTGGATATACAAAATTTTTGCATGGTGTGACTCTCCGTAGTTCAAACCCAAGACACAGGTAGTCTTGGATTGGACTGGACCCTTTGACATATAGTTTGAAGATGCGGGAACAAAGTAGATCTAGAGAAATTTTTTTTTTTTTTTCATTTTTCTTTCATGGTGGAAAAAAAATAGGATTTGTGTACATGAATGTCTTACAAAGTCAATACAGGGAATGCTGAGTGAATTACATGTCAAATGCTTGTTCCTTAGTCCATTTCGCAAATGATATCAACTTGTGAATGCCTTAAAAAGTATTACATATAGTCAAAATTAAAGCAATTTATATCCAAATTGGTCTTTTACTGTCATTATCAGGAAAATAGGTTTATTTGTCTTGATGCCTTATTTTCATGGAACAAGAACACATGCCTCAAAATTTGTGTGCCTTTGTAACTTGATTGCTGAACTTTTAAATTTTCGAAAGTAATAAATCTTGTATATTTAAATTACTTTTACCTGTTGTAGTAAAAAGCGAATTTCTGCAAATACAAGATGATCTACCTTGCAAATAAACCCTGGTCTCAATCATAAACGTATTTTCTCTAATTGTAACTGATGAAGAGGTTTGGTTTTTATTATCATTTAGTCTCGTACTAAATAACATAAAAAGCACATTCTTGGAACAATGTCTACCTGAAGCACAAAGGCACATATTTTTTTTTTTTTTTACCAAAGTTTTATTGTAGAAGAAGACAAAGGAAAAATAAAATTCTCTTCAGAAAGTAATTAAAACAATAGAATAGAAAAAATAATGAGAATAACATACCTTGAAGGAATGAGATTATGATTATGTCCAAGCAATATGCATGATGAAAAGTAAACTTCAAGAATAAGAACGAAGGGTGAACTTAACTTAGAGGACACATGAGGTAAAGAAAGACAAACTAACTTTTCTACTTCATACCCAAAGAAGTTAAGAGCACTTTCTCTAAAATAATCAGGGTTAAAAAAATATCACAAAAGATTAAAATAACTAATGCATAATTTTTCAAATGTGAAAATTGCATAGTCAATAAACGTAGAACTTAAGGTGATTAAACTTAAAGTGAAAACCTTTGGGACCAAATAAACTCTAGTTTAATATAAAAGCAAATATTGACTCAGTTAATAATGTGTAAGAGTTTAATAGAATAAAATTATCAAGTGACATGTAATTGAAGTAAAGTCAACAAACACTGTCCAATCAAACAAAATCAATCTATTAAATACTTTATTAAATTAAAAATTATATATATTTATATATTTTTTTTTCAAAAAAAAAACTTTTAAAAAGTGGAGTGATTGATAAGGAACTTTTTATCATATGGACTATTTGTACATGTGAACAATATAGCTCTATGGACATCTTTGACAGTTTAAGGTGTTACAAACAGATAATGTTCTTTCCTCATAAGCACGTTCTAGAATGTTTTCAGAGTCTCCCTATTTGTGAAGGTAGAGAAAACATTTGGAACACTGAACCCAGTTGCAACAACAAGTGAACCAACCATAGTAACTTATAGTGGCTGCTTTTGTTTAGTTATAGTGACTGGAAATTGTACACAAGTCATGTCTGTTTCACCGGAAGCTTCCTCACAACAAAAAGAAGATAACTTCCTTTCTGTTGGCTTATGAATCTCCTATATGCCATTTTCATGATGGTCCTATTGTCCTCACCAAAGATCCTATTAACTTTTTCACAACCATTAGTGGCATATATACGCCAAAAACAAAGAAAATAGATGATAGAGTTGGTGTCTAAAATTCCAATTTGACAAATAAAAAGGATGCTACAATTGGATATGTGAAAATAATCACTCATTTTTGTTTAGCCAGGTTCAGAGTTCAACTAACTGCTGCCACAGGAACAATCATTTTCCTGGAAGACAAATTTTTTAAGATCATATTTTGCCACTAGCTTGTTAATTTGAAAATATGTCAAATCATGTTTCTAGAAAAAAAAAATGGATGCCTAATATTAAAATTTGGATAGATTTTTTACTTAATAAATCAATTTTTGAAGATAAAATTTTTTAGTCATAATTATGTTTTTAATATTTTTGGTCCAATAGAAGTAATTTTAAACGAACCACACTTTTTTTAAAAAAATTAGTATATTTTTACTAAACAATGTTAGTTTACCATTTAAATATAATTATTTTGAAACGTCAATCCTAATTATTAAATAATTTCCTGTCGACAAGAAACTCCACAGAAAATTGTTAAAAAATAAATAAATGAATAAATTGATAAATAGTGGCACAAAATGATATGTTTTTTTATAAGTAAATTGGTATTTATAAATGTGATTTGAGTTTATGTGTACTTTTTGGGGCGGCGAGGGGTTGTTTTCATTTCATCCATATGAGAAATAAAAATTGAGCAATGTGAGTTTGACGTCATTGCCTCAAATAATGTTTATTTTATTTGATAACGGGGTTGACATTTTATAGCAAGAGAACAATTTGGTAGTTAAAATATTATCTTATAAATAAATTATCATAAAATTAATCATTAAAATATAATATGTTATAACAATACCATCTATGATTGATTTAAAAATTTGGAGTGTTAATATCATTTTTCCTTAGCATGATCATTGTATAATAGAAATTATATTGCTATTGGAATAGATTTTGTGAATTTACAGTTATAATATAATATATGCATCACTATCTATTAAAAGAATGTCCAAGACATGTTATGTCATTGGTTGAAATAAAATTTTCTACTTTCATTTTGTCATATCTATGTATACTTTTTAAAATGATCAATTAAAACTTACTTAATTTATTAAATGAGTGGAATTGTTGAAGAAGAGTGAAAGGTCTTAAACACTAATTTTCGTTTCAAACTTGAACACAAGGGATAGGAGTAATAGTTTCCAATTTATAAAATTTCATACATAACAAGAATGGTAGTGAATTTTTTTATGGTGAAGTTGTTGATTGCAGTTATCCATAGTTGTGGTTTTCTAGAAAGAAATAACTGCGAACTAAATTAAATGCATCAAAAGGGCTGCAAGTAATAAAGTCAGAATTGGCGTTTTTAGTTGAATTTGTAGGCTATCAGGTAGATAAAAATGGCATCTTCTTTTTCGTGGTCCATGCATGCCCATAAGTAATATATATTACTAACAAACATAATCATGATGAGTCCCTAAAAAGTGTTCAAGATTTAAGAGCATTCAACAACACATAAAATAAAATATCTATGCACTGTGCTTGCTTGGTTTCAGTCATTTGTTTGTTTGCATGTGTTTCTCCTAATCAATAATATGTAATGTTTTATTCTTATCTCATTCATTAATCTTCCCTGTTCATAAATTTTCTTGGGAATTTTCTTTATGGATATTTGTTTACCTGATTAAAGAATAATTAGAACTTAGTTGATTTTGAAATGCTTTTCTATTTTGGTGTAATTGGTCTGTAAAGGGGATAAGGTTACTAACTACTTCAATACATGAATTCCGTTCCTTTCTAAGGCATTCTCCAAATGTAAATTAGTTTGGTGAATTTTTGAAAATAATTTATAAATTAATTCAGTTTAAATCAAAATAAACAAATCTTAATTATTTAATAAAAAATAATAACAATACAAATTTGGTCATATTCCATTCAACTTATATTTATTTTATTATTTCATTTCATTTTATTTTTGTAATTTTATATTTTTTTCTTCTCGTGATATATAACTATGATATTTATATATTAAATAAACTAATAAGTTTTTTATTACTTTTAAATAGTCAAACACTTCTAAAACTTAAAACTACTTATTTTATACTATAAATTTTATTTATAATTTATCAATGTAGGTGTATGAATAGTTGATATAGTTTTATATTTATCATTTATTTTAAAAAAACATAAATAAATTTTGTTTTCTTAATAAACTTTTTTTAAAAAATATCCATACTTTATAATAAGAAGATATTGTCCACAATAAGAGAAATCTATGAAATTGCATTGATGCCGATTCACCTTTGGAACACAGTCCTGGAAGTACAGAACAAAATCCAAGATAACACAGTCCTAGAAGTACAGAACAAAATCCAAGATCCACCGCAAAAAAAAATCAATATCATAAACAATAACCCTCTTCAATGCATACCAAACGGAGAAAAAAAAAATAGAAAGAAAAATTCATAGCCAAAAGCAAAAGTTATATTTAATGATGATAAAGGGTCTGTGAAAGATGGAAAATGGCATACTTTCTCTTTGCCGTCAAAGAAAAATTCATATAATGATTCATTTACGCTATATGTTTCCACTAACATTCTTGTGACAAAATAATTCAATGTTGGTGTCTCGTGGTTCCAATTTGTGCTCAATATTGTGCACTCCACTTACAAATATTATGTTAACAAATCCAAAGAGGAAGAAAAAAAAAAACCAGAGGAGGGACATGCACTTCTTAATCTCCACTATTTTCTTTCCCACCCAAGTGGAAGGAAAGTGTCACGATGTTACCTTTTGAATTATTAACCATTGGTGTTAAACCATCCCTTTTGAATTTTTCAGATTGAATATATTGACCCATTGGAGAAACAAAGGTCATGAAGAATCTGAAATCCCAAAGTTTGACACTTGTGCATGGAGGTGTGTGTTTTTATTACATTAAGAGAAGAAACTTGTGATAGAGAAAGGATGAGATTGTTATGCATATCCAAAGCCACAAACCCTAGTTGTATAGTTATACACGTCATGACTTAGATGAATGTCAACTAGTTGACTAGTTACAGAAGAAATAAATAATACGGCTTACATTTGTAATCTTGCTCATTTTTTTTTTTTTCATTTTGATATGTTCAACTAGTTTTTTTTTTTTTCATTTTGATATGTTCAACTAGTTTTTTTATTTGGATGCATATTCTCTCATCTTCTCTACTTTTTTTTGTCTGACATGTCCTTTTTAAATGATGTTGTAAGTAATAAAATTAAACAACTAGATATTTTGAATAGATTAAGAGCTAAAATCAAACATTACAATACAAAGACGTGTAAAATAATAGTGTTTGATGGATTTTTTAATTTTGGTAGAGTAAGAGATTATTTATATTGCTTAACTGAAATTCAGAGTGCCATCTATGAAGTTCAATGAATGTCTGATACAATCTCTGGTAATTCAGAGAGACCACAGACCATATAAACAGTGATACCTCTTTAATTTTTTAATGAATTTGTTGTTTTCATAAAAGAAAAATCAAATTCATGTTGTATAGAGATTCCCAAGTCAAGCCTAGTAGTAAGGAAAAAAAAAATACTTTTTTACTAAATTTTGTACATATTTACTATTATTTTCACTTAATTATTTTTATTTCAAATTTAGTCCTTTATTTTATAAAATTTGAGTATTTTCTTACAAGGACATGTCTTA
>Ga0209700_106803_pt1 | contig 17120 bp, 7 predicted proteins | sample SiratroredBW_FD_187528 | JGI IMG/M metagenome (GOLD analysis project Ga0209700, IMG submission 187528) | Root nodule microbial communities of legume samples collected from California, USA - Siratro red BW (SPAdes) (version 2) | ecosystem: Host-associated > Plants > Roots > Nodule | place: USA...
TATGTGTGTGTGTGTGTGTGTGTGTGTGTGTGTGTGCGCCTTTCCCTTTCAATGTTAGTATTTAAATTTTGTGCTTAATATTTATTTTGTTGATTCATAGGCTGAAATTTTGATTATAAAAGTATTGAGAAATATTGTTAGTATCAAGATCTGAATTGAAATACTTAATGAAAGCTTGTATCTAAACATACAACATGATTCATTTGTTTCCTTAAAGCCTTGTAACCAAAGCAAGTCTTTTCTATATATTTGATCAAGAGTCTAAGTCTCACATTGAATAAAAATGAAAAAGTTAAGCAATATATAAGAAAGAAGACCCATAAACCTACTGCCTTAAGGTTTTGGGTTAAAGGTGGTGTCATTCTCTTATGTATGTTTGGCCCATTTCTCTTTCTTGTGAGATCTCCCCGATTATACCCCCTCGGATTCTCCCAATAAGTGGTATCAGAGCCGAAGGTTCGCACCGACCTGATGGTGACCGGCTCATATGATGTGGACTCTCACTTGAGGGGGAGATTGTTAGGAATCGAAGTGAGTCTAAGTCTCACATTGAATAAAAATGAGAAAGTTAAGCAATATATAAAAAAGAAGACCCATAAACCTACTGCCTTAAGGTTTTGGGTTAAAGGTGGTGTCATTCCCTTATGTATGTTTGGCCCATTTCTCTTTCTTGTGAGATATCCCCGGTTATGCCCCCTCGGATTCTCCAAACAACCATAACAAGTGGTATCATAAATACGAGTCTTAGGCTCATTCACCTAAGACATTAAAGTTTCAGTATTCTTGTGGGTTGACATTGACATTTGTTAGAAAAAGAAGGTAATTATTTTGTGCATGAAAGTGAGGTATGGTGAAGTTTATCCTAACAATATTCATATCATTGATCCTTAAACTTATGTTTTCATCTTAGATTTGACATAAAATTTATAAAAATGTTTTGTTTTTTTGCATAATTTATTTTCTTACACGATTATTCAAATTATTATGAAATTATTTTTTAGTCTAATTTTATTATAATTGTAATTGTTGTGTATTGTATAAGTCATTTGAAAAAGAACCATATAATTATTAGTGGTCACATGATGAACTGATGCACTTAACATTAAATGCAAAAAAAAATGTTAATAAGTAATTCACCTACAAGGAAGCCTAAATTATATATCTTCTCTACAAAGTAAACTTTTTTTAACACCTTTTATATGTTTGTAGCCAAAAGTCACAACAATGAATAAGAGAAGATTTAGAAGGGTAACTAAGAACAATTTATGTACCCGTTGCAAAGTCGTTGATTAATAACATTTCAAGAAATCTTAATGAAAAAAATAAGCATAAGTTGAGGCTAAACCAATATTAAATTTGTGTTGTGTTTCTTCTCTAGATTCTATTTGATATAAATTGTCTTTATTGTAAAAAAAAAATCTCGAGAATTTATTCAATTCTCCTTTTAAAGATTATTTATTATACAATAAGTTAAAATAAAGTTTATAAATTGACAAGAAATGAAACAAAATTTACGTCACAAGGTAATGTTGTAGGTTAAGTTAATTTTTAGTTATATTTTAATATAACATCGCAATATCTTAATGATACAGCCGTAGTCAATAAATATTCACAAATGTTTTATCTTATATTTAAGATGTTTGATTTTTTATGATTAAATATATAACTAAAATATAACATAATCCTAAACGTATGTAATTCGGGTTTATGAGTTTACTTTTTATTTATTTTTTAAATTGTTTATTCATTCCATGTTACTTGTTTATATTTTTCCAATAATACGACACCAATCCTCGATTTTACAAGAAAAGAAAAATATGCGAGATATTTTTACCAATGCACCGTGAGTCAATTACTACTAAATTTAACACAAAAAATATATGATTGTAGGTACTTTTAACTTGTAGATACATAACTTATAATCGTAAAATCACACTTATAAATTCTGACAAAGCTAATAGGCTGTACGGAAAAGTATGTTGAGTGTATTGACTTTACAATATCTACCATAAAAGTCAAGGATTATATGTGATTAAATGAAAATATAAAATTGTTTTGTAGTCACAGTTATTATTGTTAAACTCAAATTATATTTCTATATCCGCAATTTATTACTGAACTAGACGGATAAATTAATCTTGTCTGCATATATTAAGGAGGGACAACGGTAGAAGACTGCTATAACTTTGGTTTCATCGTCTTTCCATGTCTTCCAACAGCTATATAATGAGTAATGACAAACCGACATTGGATGTTGTTTAATAATGAACAGGATTCACATTCCCCCATAAGAATTGAGATCATGGGGGTTTTCAATCTTAATACAGTGAATATCATGTGGAGCTGTTTAATGTCATCGTAATAAAACTGCACCTTCACTTTCTAAGAAACAGTGGAAATGAAAAGAAATAGAAGTGAATGCAGTTCTCTATCAATTATCATGGAGGAGAAAATTCACCTCTATCCATATGAAGGTTTCGTTTTTTTATGGGACCAAATTAATTTTATTATCCAAGCTTTTTTTTTTATTTAACATTCTTTACTGTTAACGTTTTCAATTTTTAACAAATTTAATCAGTTAGTTAATTTATAATAAAACGATAATGTTTCATAAAAGAAAAGTAAGAAAAAAAAAATAAAAGAAGATCAATTATTACAAAAAATTGGTAACAAAATATTGTTCTTATATTTTGTTGTATCACGTTATTATAGTGTTAGAAGTTTAACAAATGGATGAAATTTATAGAAAATAAAAATATTTATGGTCAAATGCGAAAAAAAATGATAACTAAGTGATAAATGTGCAGTTACGTAAAATTATGTTAACTATAATTAAGCTCATTAATTGAGTCATGAAAAAAAATTATAATTTCAAGAATGTAGGTATGCTTAGCATTTTTCTTAAAATTTTTGTTTGGGTAATATACATTACTTTGATAGTTCAATGTATGTCAAAGAATATTTCATTAGTATTGTAAATAACAAAACACTACTATTAAAAGCGATTTCATTGAATATAGTGAATCAGATTTTCTAAAATGAATAAGTTAGGATCAAAAGAAGTTATAAAAAAAAAATAATGAAGCTAGAATCCCATGATGATTAGGGAACATGTCTAGATTTTGTGAAATTTGATGGAGAGTTGAAGAAGGTATTAGTATATATATGTGGCAGAGAAGAGAAGTGAGAGAAGAGGAGATTTGAGATAATTTTCACGTGGGGGTCTGATTCTAGGGTTAGAGTTGGAGAGTGAGTCCCATGGCTAAGCTACACCCGTCCTACCTGTGGAAGGGACAAATTTAATGCTCTTCCTGTTAGCTTTGTTACCTTTTTCTTCGTCTCGTGGAACTTTGGTACAGCTACTCTTCCTGGGACCCATTCATGCCAAACCATGTTTGCACCCTATTTTTAAGCCATTCAAACTTCAAACTTTACCTCCCCCGGGGCCAATTGTCCTCTTCTCAAGATTGCCACAGCAAAATAATTGCAGTGCTAGTAATGCAGATGGTGCCACCCCATATCACAAAAGTACAAACTTGCAGAAAATCTTACCTTAGAGAAAAAAATGTGGTGCTCAACATGGCAATCAAATCACAATATTCAATGCTTGGAAGAAGGAATACATGTTATATTGTCTATTCCATAACTTGTTGCATATGTTTGGATGAACACTAGAATAACTAGCTTCTGGGTCTTTTTCATATACACATTTACAAATGATTCTAAACGTAACATAATTCACAGATAATCTTATTTTTCAAAAGGGTGATCTGAAGTTCAATTATCAGATTTGTGTATATAAACGGATCTCTTGTTGTGAGAAATCAATCTTATTACACATGAACCTCTTAATCTTGAAACATTAACCGTTGTTTATGAGTGAAAGAATATTTGGGTCCATAAGAAAGTGCAATAAATTACGATGTGAATTGAACTTTGGTCACCAGAAGATTATAACATTAAATCTCTAAAATAACGGAGAAAGACTTAAATGATTATGCAATTCATATTATTTTCTTATATATTATATAAAAGATATAATAAGTGTAAATTGGGAAAAAAAGACACATTTTAAGCAAGATACTAACAAAGTATATTACTGTGTTGGTAGAAAATTCAGTTACTTAAATACTCAGAAAGAAACTGGACCCTTAATTATTATGTGTAGGAAGAAATTTTTTGTTGAGAGAGATGAATATCATTTCCATGAGAGTTACACCTCAAAAAGAATTGGTTTCCTAATGTAGATCCAAAAATATCCTTATTCTTGTTGAAAAGAAGAAGTAAACAAAGACGTAACCTTGTGGCCAATTAAAGGGTGATTTGGTGATGAAACGTTTGATGGAATATGCTTCCCACACTGATGCACTCATATCCCAATAAGAAAACACACATCCTTGTGAATTTTCACCATTCAGCAGACTGATGGGGGCAGAGGCAGTCATGCAGAGAGCATAATGATCGATGCTGCTACGTACACCCTTTTGGGCTATATATACAGCCAAGTGAAGGGCCCTAATTGGGTGGAAGGATCACAATGATGATGATGATGAAATTAGAAAGGTACAACAAATTTGAAATGGGGTGTGTGATGTCTGCATGATTGGTGAGGCAATGAGTATAGTACTGGTTTTGTTTGAGGGAGCTTTGTTTGTGAGCATCCGTTAGGGACAGAAAAGGGAGCAGACATGAGCAGCTGCTTGTGCATGAAAATGGCATGGCACGCGGTGTACCATACCCAACCCAAGCTTTTGGACTTTCTCACAATTATTTGGGTCTTATATGTTGCTGGTTTCTAGTGATCTTGCTTGTGCCTCCAAATGATTATCAAATAAAATGGAAAAGAATATCGTGCAAGGGCTATAGTCCAATGGCATAAAGCTTCACTTTGGAAGTTTTACTAACAAGAAGGAATCATGGATATTTTTTGGGGGGTCAAAGGGAATCATTGGTAGAGAAATGGGCACCTTTTCCTTTTTTTTTTTGTTTTGGTTTCCCCCACTATTTTTCCACTGGGTTTCTTTTTTATGTACTTTAGTAGTTCTTGTTTGTGAAAATACATGTTTTTATCTTTCTTCTTTGAAGAATATATTTTGACCTTATTAGTGATTGGATATAGGTGTTAAGTACGTGTTTAGAAGTACAAAAGGTAAAAACAAAAGTAATTTTTACATAAAAATGTAAAAGCTGTAAACTTACCTTGGAATCTTGGTTTCAGTCTTAAGATATGACTAAACGTTACTTGAAAATGAAGGAAAACCCTATTCATAATAATCCACCGATGATTTACCTTTTTAGGACTTAATGTTAGAAGTACTTTTGCTTCTGGTGGCTTTGAAACAATTATGTTCTGCTAAATACGGAATGATATATAGCTCAAATACATGAAGTTGTTGGGTTCAAGCGTATAATAAGGGTGTTATTTTTCTGTAAGGCTGTTATTGCTGGATGTTACACAACCATAAAGTATAGAGCCACTCAAAAAATTGTTTATCCAAAGTTTTGAATCCAAGTTTTATTAATAAAAAGGAATGACTAGAAAAAAAGATTCCAATAAGTATTTTGCTTTTTTTCTCTGAATGTCAAACTTGAAGATTGTCATAAATAATTTATACTGATAGTATTTTGTACTGTCTTAGGAATCATGGCAGACGTGTTATTAAGTAATAAGACTCTTTAAATATTAAAGAAAAAACTAAAATACTTAAAAGTGAAAGAGTTTTAGATAATAGAATCAACTTTGTCTTATTTAAAAAATAACTATTGTTTGTAAGAAATTTGAGGTTTAAGGGTAATACTTGATTTCAAGATTTTTGTAACAACTACATAATATACTTCTTATTGGAAAAAACGAAAGAAAGATATCTCTTCTATTAATTATATATATAGTTGTTCTCACATAAAACCGAGAAGATATGCGCACAAGACATATACATTCTAAATCTTTTGTTTTTTAATATTCTTTTGCTCCGACTCAATGTTTTAAACACATTTTTTGGTTGAGAATTAACATTGGAGGAATGCTTGCATTGACACTCTAAGTCACCTTATAAATGCATAATTAATTCATTATGTATATCTTGGTATGACCACTTATTTATATTATTTCTACTGGATTCTTATTAGTGTGGGACTTTGAATTGATCCAATATTTGTCTCTTAGGTTTTAAGGATGAGACAATACCTTTATTTGGTCTAATTTATTCATTTTAACAAATGATGTTGATTAAATTAAAAATTGACGTTATTTTTTTGTGTATTTTGTACACTGGCTTCCAAGCTCGAGTTCGAGCTTGAGAGGTAACAAAGAGTTTTTCTTGACAAAGAAAAACTCTTTTCTTTAGTCAAGGTGTTTTCGGTATATAAGGTATATTTGCCCTCTAGGCTTAAAGAGTCTGAAAAGTGACAAAGAGTCTTATTTTGGAAATAAAAATTCCTTTCTTTAGTTGAGGTGTTCTCTATATATATATATGATATGTTGCCCCCTAAACTTGAGGAGCCCAAAAGGTGATGAAGAGAGTCTTGCTTAGGAAAGAAAATTTACTTTCTTTGGTCATGGTGTTATTGGTATATAAGGTATACTTGCCCCCAAGCTAGAGGAGCCCAAGAGGTGACAAATAGTCTTGCTTGAAAAGGAAGTTCAAGACACATCTGGAATAGTTTGACAATCTAGGGATACGAGCTCTGATCATTGTCATACCGTATGCGAATGTGAAGAGGTAGGTGGTTATCATTGTCATACCGTATGCGAATGTGAAGAGGTAGGTGGTTATGATTGTTGGATGGGATCGATCAAACAATTCAATGGATAGCGTCACTTGGTATGGACATTTCATCTTTTCTTATAAGGAGGGGTGGGGTACTCGTTAGGGGACCACATTTGCTTTTCCTTTTTGTGTGATTACTTCCTAAAGGTGAGAAGTATTCTCTTCATTGAGTTAGGTGAGAATGTCTTAGACTTCGGATACATCTTTCAAGGAGTTTATAGGTTTGTAGCTAGATACGAGTGAATCAGTCAAGGCTGGCAACATAGTGATAAGGAAAACTTCTAATGCGAGGAATTTATCTTCTGGTTGAGAAGACCATGTGAGGGATAATATTCTCAAAGTGGGGTTTGGTTCTCAATTGGATGGAGATGTTGTGGAATGTTTCGAAGAAGATATACCCTTAAGAATTGGCTTAGTGGATGGATCCAAGCATTAGAAAGTCCTTTCCGAAGTATAGGTGGTCATTGGTTTTATTTTCATTCTCATAGAGTGGATGCTAGAGAGACGAGTGTCAGATGATCATTTGGAGATGTCATGCAATGAGTGCCATGATCAAGAAGACTCACCCAATGAGTTCTTCTACTTTTATGCTTGTTTAATATCTGATGTCCACATTCACTTTCCATTGGACAAGTTTGTTATAGGTGTTTTGTGTGTATTAAACACTTCGCCACAATGCAATTGCATTTGAATACTTGAACATCCTTGCATGCTTTTATGATATCGTGTATGCCCCTTAATCTCACAACTACTCCTCAAATGTTTCTTCGTTTATATAGTACTCAACCAAGAGATTCAATTGGGTGGCTTTCGCTAATCATTAGTCGGGTACCTCACTATTGGGCTTCCTTCACATCCTTCTACTAAAATTGCAACGTCGGATTCTTTAAAGTTTAGTGTAGTTGGTTGGTAGACATTATTTTTACAACAACAAAAAATCTGAGTTTTTATTTTATTGAATGAAAGATCCTATTAGCTATCACACTTGACTGAGCTCAATGATGACAATTGAAGACTAGTGGTCTTAAACAAGTGGCCCCGTAAACTTTCACTTGAAAACTTCTTGGGGGATTTTTATTCCTCCTCACAATGAAATCGATATAGAAGATGTGTTTTCGTCTTCTTAAGTTTTTTGCGTGATTTTTAACTTAGTTGAGTTTCTTTTGTTAAGTATGATGTTCACCTTGAATATGAAGAAAAATAATTATTTCCATGAACTTAGGCTAAGACATATAGCTTCCAAATATGATCAATTTTTGAAAATATTTTCAGAAAGGGTAAATACTTTCAAAATGTTCAAAACCTTTAGCTAAGAGTGGTTGCATTCCAAATAATATTTTAGGTTGCTTAGCCAAGATTGATTGCGTTTCAAAAAAAATACTCAAGTTATTAATAATATTTGGATTGCTTTTAGCCAAGAGTGACTAAAGTCCAAAAAGTACTTGTGTTGTAACTTGCAGGGATAATCAATATAGTGGAACTTTATTAGTTGATCAAGTACTGAACGAAGTCTATGTTTTCATATGAACCAATATAGAACTCAAAGTGTAAATCTTTCTTTTCTTTTATCTCTTGTTTGTTGCATATTATCGCTTTATATTACCAAAGGACGGAAAGTTTTTATGAACTAAGTATTAGAAAAGCTTTTGACTAAAATATCATCTAATAGATAAAACTATCGTCTCTTCTTGTGTATTTGGCTTGTTTTTACATATGTGATGCTCAATCCGTATAGGGACATCACAAGAATGATACCCTTGACAAAGTGGGTGTGGAAAGTCTTGGTTGCCATGAGATTTTATGCTAAACTTTGAACAAACTTGGAAGTAGAAAATTTGTTGTAACAAAAAGGTAAGATTTCTCAAGTGTAACAGAAAGTGTGTGGTTAAAGGATAATAATGTGTATACAGAGAGAGGTGAAAATGGTAACTTTTTTTGTTATTAGGATAAAAAGAGACATTGGGTTAAAATACAACTCCATAACCACTTTTCTTTAAACGTTCTTAAAAACATTTTAATGCATAATGAAATGTCTTAATGCATAATATTGAATGTATAATGCATGTGTTTAGTGCTTTACATAATTGATTAATCATTCTTCAACAAAATTCATACCTAATGACATTCTTAAACAAATAAAATTTTCTACAATAAGAAGTTTTGTAAAAATATCATCATGTTGATCACTTGTGGATACAAACTATAAATCCACATGTCTCTTTTTGGATATGATCTTTGATGAAGTGATGTTTAATCTTAGTATGCTTAGCCCTAGAATGCATAATGGAATTCTTATATGGACTAATGGTTGCATTATTGTCACATAAGGTAGGAATACTTACCTTATAGACATTATAGTCTTCTAGTTGGTTCTTTACCTTATACGCATTATTGTCACATAAGATAGGAATACTTACCTTATAGACATTTTGTCCACTGGATTGGACTCTTTTTCAAGATCAAAGGACGATGTTGGATGCATAAATATATTGATTTCCTTAACATAATCTACCTTCGAAGATGAAGTTGGTTCTAGAAAGAGATTGAATAGAGCCTACAAACTCGATTTACAACAGATAATAAATAATGATAATAAAAAAATTAATTCTGAGACACACAAGAGAACAATAAAATTAAATCAAAGACATACAAAATTATTTTAGTTCACTCAAACTTTAGTTACATTCACTAATTAACTAATTAGAATAAGTATTATCACCTTTCAAGATTACACCCTCTTAATTTTCTTCGGAGACAATGACTTTCAAACAATAAACATTCTTAGAAAGAGAACAATGAAGACTTACTCGATTTAACTTTACAAGATGAAAATTTTAAACTCTCAACCCAAAAATATTTTTCTACTCTAATACTCACTTTCCAAAGCTCTTGTTTTATTTTTAAGTGTTTAATTTGTTTTGGTACCTCTCCTTGTACTTCTTCAAATTTTATTTATAGATGTTAGAAATAACACTTGGAACTTCTGGTACTTGAAAATGTTATCTTTTTAAATCTATCAACAAACAAAATAAAATAAAACTTATTAGTATTTTTCTTTTAACATTAACCATCTTCAATCTCTCGTTTTATTTTTCGTTTTAAAAACAATGTTGTATAATCGCATTGCTATCCAATTCCGTCCGTCAATTCTTGGATGAAATATATCTTCAATCTTGGCTCCACGTTGTTTATTGAATCACGCATTTAAGGAAAATGTGCAGTAGCCGGCGAAGATAACAACCTTACCTTCAATGTTTCTTAACTGTACACTGCCCTGAAAATTCAGTTTGTAAATAACAAAGTTTTGATAAAATGCTATTTTAAATCTTTTTATTGTTATTTTCGACGTGACCTTTTTGAATAAAATAATAAAAACATAAGACAACTTACCGGAACATGAATAATAAAAAATATTTTCACCGTTTTCTATTTTTTATTTTGTTTCAAATTAATTAAAACTAAATAAAATAAAATTCAGCCTTTTATTTTTGTCAATTGATATGGAAACGTAAATACTGAAACAATTTTATCCGAAATCGCAATATCCTTCACTGAAAATTATGAAACAGTTAAATCTGATTCACATGAAATAAGTAAAGTTTTTTTTTTTCATTTAGTATTATAGTTTGAATAAAAATTAACTTCTACCTTAATCAAATATTACATTTTATCTCTATAAAAAAATTAATTTTTATCTTTATTCAAAGTCAAATTTTGTATCTATTAAAAATCAAATGTTGTTTTCATCAAAAACAAATTCTATCTTTAAACAAATTTTATATCTACTAAAATCAAATTCAATCTTTATCTACAATCAAATTTTATGTTTATCAAATATTGAATTTTATCTTTATAAAAATAAAATTTTATCTTTATAAAAAATCAAATTCTATTCTTATCAAAAATCAACTCATTATTTATTTTTTAATTTTGCCAACATTATTAAAACAAATAATTAAAATATAAACTTTATTTGTTACCATCAAAACATAACATCAGAAACATATAATGAACGAAATCGTGTAATACATGAAACCACTAAGACGGTCTAATGATTCAACAATCTTTTTCTTTTTTATGATGACAAAAACACCTCATAGTATTTAATTATTATGTAGAAACATATATGCAATTATGAATATTCGAGAGACAGTCTAATGTTAACATAACTTGATCAGATGCTTGGGATTTACTTTTGTAGTAGACTCAGTTATTTTGAATCAATCATATTTTGTTTTCTAAGCTTTTGGTTTTTCTAATATGACATATTCTAATTCTTGAACTTATTTTATATGTATTTGGTCTTTGTTGTATTGTGGAACATAATCACATATTTTATTACTTTTTCAAATGTGTTTTGCCAAAAGATTTCCAATGCTTATTTATACTCTACAAAGACATATTTTTGGCTAGTATAAGATTGAGATACAAAGACATATTTTTGGTTAGTATAAGATTGAGATATAAGAAAAAAAATATAAAGGGAAGAAAAAAATGTCCTCAATCTTTTTAAACAATACATGTTACTTATGTCATAAAAATAGAGAATCAAATCATGATGCATAAGTCATTATGAACAAACTCACACTTAAATAAAGAGGTATGACATAGAATGATCCATCCATCAATTAGACTCAAAAACTCACCAAGGAAATACTATACAAACAATTTCTATGCATTGATTTTTAACATTATCTTAATTTATCAATATTTAGTGAATCCAAACAACATAATCAAAATCTTAAATTTTCAAAATTCATAATAATGTCAATTATAATTTCAAAAAGATTAAAACTATTGAAAAAAAAACAGATTTTAAATGTCTACACTGTACTTGCCAGATCCTAGACCATCTAATGCATACAATTAACAAAATACTACAAGAAAAAAGCTATTTAGAGACAAATTTTTAGCTACCAAATGAAATGGTTGCTTATTGTGACCAAAATAGTCACCAAATTATATTTTGGTTGCTAAATTACTACAAAATAAAAATAATGATTAAATTTAATGATCAATTAAGTCAAGATGATTGGTATCTAACATTAGCTACCAAGGTTTTAGTGACTTATATCATTAGATTCTAAATTGGTATCTAACTTAATTAGAGATCAATTTAGAATCTAATGATATAAGTCACTAAAACCTTGGTAGCTAATGTTAGATACCAATCATGTTGACTTAATTGGTTAAAAAATTCAATCATGACTTTTATTTTGTAGTTATTTAGCAACCTGTTAGTACTCTCACAAGAATAAAGATTTGATGAAGCCAAACAAGATAAAACAAGCAAGACAAAGCAAGCAAGCAATTGGAGGAGATTTGGGATTTGGTCTTGTGTGAGTGAGTGAGAGCTTGATTGGCAAAGAATCTATGCATAATTGATGAGAAGTCCACCAGCACAATGGTCTAAGAGTGATTAAAAACTAATCAAATTGAGCTAGCTAAAGTTTGGTGTAAACTGGTTTGAAATACACTGCACTGGACAAAAATAAATTGATTCCACTTTTCATGAAATAGATTTATTCGTGTCTGGCAGAACTGAAATAACTGATTTGCGAAAAACAAAATTGGGGGTTTTTTCTTTTATAAAAACTGCAAGGTTTCTAATGTGCACCAGAGTCTGAATTACATAAATTTAGAATCAATTCTTAAGATCACTGTGAAAAACACTTTGGGTAATTGAGAATTTCTTGATCAAAATCAATTGGGGCTTTTTCTTGAAGAATCACTCTTGACCAATTCACTGTGCCATTGAAATTCTTCAAGACTGTGCAAAGGCCTCTTCTGCACACCAATCAGGGAGTCTTTCTCTAACCATTCTTGACCCCTTTTGTATCAAGATATGCGTTGATTGTTTGTAATTCTGTAAAACACTTGAATGTTTGTACTGTTTTAGGCTATAGGATTTAGCCTTGTGTGTTTGCTGAATTGATTGGAGGACTGCAGGGAGTAATTGATCAATTCAGTGGGTTTCTTGATTCTTACAGGGAGTAGGAATTGTGTGATTGATTGTAAATTGAACAATTAATTTATATAGTGGAACTTTCTTTGCTTGAGGGGCAAAGGAGATTAGATGTAGCCCTCGAGGAAGGGTGAACCATTATAACTGACTGTGTTCTATTGTTTTTGACCTTACTCTTTCAATTCTAAACTATTCTTACGTTGCTCATTGAAATAAATTGGTAATAGAATTGACTCTTGATAATCTGAAGAGTAATTGGTTTAAATTGTTATAAGGCTCATTGGATCTGGTTTTTGTGATTTGAATTGGGTATAACTTTGCCTTCACAAGGGTCTATAACATCTCTGAAACTGAAAAGAAATCTGTTTTGTGATATTATACTAAAACTTCAAATTGTAAACTGTTTTGTGATTCTTCTGTAGAGATTGTGTCTTTGTTTTTGATTCCAAATCACAACTGATTTGTTCCAATTGAATTCTGAATAATTTGTAGAACTGCTATTATTGTAGTAATTGAATTTCAATATTTTTTTTCAATCTTAGTGGTTGTCCAATCTGATCTTGATAGTAGCAGTGTTAATTCTTCTTAATTTTTGAAATCCAAAATAAGTATTTCAATACTGATTTGTAAAACTGTCTTTGGTGTGCTGGTGTGATACTATTGAAGTGATTGTGAATCTTTGATATTGATCATCTTTATATTGAGTTTGTTGAACTACTGTGTTTGATATAGTTGCATTGGACTTGACATTCTTGGTTGATATTGTTTTTGATATATCTTAGTTACATAAACTTGCAAATTGAGTATTAGTATTTCTCTTTGTATTCTATCTTGTGTGCAATTTGGTGTGATTGAATTTGTGTGATATATTATTTTGAAATTGTGTTCTGTCATAGGAAAATTCTAAATTGGTTATTGCATCAGTCCTCTGTGTGTGTTGTATTAAATTTCCTCTGTGCCAGTAAATAAATTGATTCATTCGTGCCTGAAATCGATTTATTTTACCACTGCACCCTAAATCTTTTATCATTGAGATTCAGGAAAGGTTTTCTATTCACTAAAACTGTTTTCAGTGTTTTAAATTGGAAAAATCTTTTAAAGTTCAATTCACCCGCCTCCCCTTCTTAAACTCAGCCAAATACATTTTCACAACTAAATATAATTTAGTAATTATTTTGGTTACAATTAACAAGCATCTCATTTAGTGGCTAAAAGTTGGTCACTAAAGAGCTTTTTTCTTGTAGTGAAAACTTCTATACTTACCTATATTCAAACAAAGAAAATCTAGAAATATTTACCTTGTATACAGGGTAAAACATATCATCTAGGATGTACCAACTGAGTATGAAGAAGAGATGGAGAGTCCATGACCATGCCAACATGAGCAGATGTTCGTAAACAATAAAGACCATGAGACTCACATCTAGTGCCAATCATCCATCCCGAACTCTCGTCTTGCAAACAAACAGAATCTTTGGTAAAAGAAATAATACAATCAAGAGAACGAGTGAGACGACTAATAAATATTAAATTAAAAGGTGACTCAGGGACATAAAGAACATTATCAATAAGCAAAGAAGGAAAAAGATGAACAATACCAACACTATGGGATGAGACCTTAGAACCATTAGCCATGGTAATGGAATGTAAATGACCAGAGGTAGACAAAGAAGAGAAAAAGGATTTATTACTAGTAATATGATCTATGGCACCTGAGTCTAGAACCCAAGGACCAAGAGAATTGGAGTAGGTGAGCCCAACAAAAGAGATACTTGTATGTGCAATAGATGTAGTTGAATCAGAGTTCTGACGATCTTCATACCATTTAAGAAATTCATTGAAAATAGCAAGTGGACCAAACGGTGGCACAAGATCAGCTTGGACAATCGCAACAATTTTAGGAGGACAACCATGTAAGGCATAAAACCTGTCAATTTTGTGGCCAAATTTGCCATAATGGTCACACTTATGATGCCCTCTGCTGGACTTCCGAGAACGAGTGCAGTCATCAGTTGAGATACCAAAGCGGAAAAGTCGTCAACTGGATTAGATATATCAATGTGGAATTTACCTAGTAGACGCAGAAGGGTGGAACAAGTAGAAGTAAGGGTGGACACAACAGGAGATCTCAAAATTTGATCACGAACAGGAGAATAATCATCAGGAAGCCCATGTAAGGCTAACAACATGAAAAACTTGGACCGTTGCTCTATCTCTTGAGACAGAGTGGATGCAAGAGGCAACAATTCATTAAAATCATGAAAAAGAGCATGAATGTTACCAAGATACTCAGACATTGTACCATCAAGACGTCTTGAAGCAACAACATGAAGGAGATTTTGACATACCCCATAAAGACGTTGAGTATCATTGGTATATAATAATTTGGCATGCTCCCAAATTTCTGAGCACGTCTTATAAGAGCGAAAATTTTGTTTCAAAGATGAGTGAATAGTCGATTTGAGAACCATGCATAATTGAGCATCAATTTTAGACCAACGAGAAACCTCATTCTCAGGAACATTAGCAATAGACGTTGTAATATCCGAGGCCCAAGTATCATAATTTGTGTCATCCAATTTATCAATTGACAGATGAACATTGACGTAATTAGCATAGTGATCAGGTACAATGATAGTAGAGGAGGCAGCAGAAGAAGATGCAGCGGTAGCTGCAGAAGAAGCCATAGAGGAGAGAGAAAAACCTTAAAAAAAACAAACGAACTCCAATCAAGATGATGAAGACAGATCCATAACACTCACAGGACAACGATTGCAATGACGTTGATCGTCGTCGAAAACAATGCCAAACGCATCACCACGCACAACGACAACAGTGACGGTAACAGGAACGAAAACGACGCGTGAAGGTGCGTCGTCGCTCTGATTACCGCGATTCCAACGGCACGGTGGTCGCCTGGGTGAGGCGCTCCTAACGGTGGTGTTGCTAACCCAATCGGCGATGACGATGTTGGCAGCGGGGGTGATGACGATGTCGGCAGCTGGGGTGGTGACAACAGTGGGGTTAATGACAGTAGTGGCAGTGAAGTAGCTTGATAAGGACAGTGAACAGTGAGTTCACTGAAAAAATATTTAACCCTAACCCTAGGCTCTAGATACCATCTTAAAATAAAGAGAAATATGTATAGGGTTAATTTCCCTTATATAAAAAATACACACACAAGATTATTTATTTATAAATAAGAAATAATAACAGAATAACAGAGAACATAAGCTAAGCCCTTTCCATTCAACACACACAATTAGCTAAATTTTCCAACTTCCGAATAATCATTCCACTATGTCAACAAACTTAAACCAGCTCAATAGAATATATCCTCAAGTACATGAGTATTGTTGAACAACCCAATAACGATATTGTTCCTCTAGTGGTCCATCTAGATAATATAAGGCCCATTTGTTTAAGTTTCACTAGTAGAAAAATAAGCTTTAACGTCTACTTTTTATGACAGTTAAAGAGGTAAACGATATAGTCAAAAATGCGGTGGCATTTTTGTAAATAAATGAACAATCCCACGTCGGTTGGAACAAACAACCGTCATTGACCTATTTATAAAAAAAGAAAAATTCAAATTTTTAAAAGTTGTAAGGGGCGCGTGAATCCCACGTCGGTTAAGAGGCCATAAGCGACGTGGGATTGTTGTCTACTACGTCGGCTAAGGCCTCATAACCGACGTGGTGCATACTGTATGACAAATTGGGGAAAATTGGGGAAAAAGGGTAAAATTAGGGCATACACCACATCGGTTATGGGCTTTGTAACCGACGTGGTGTGTTAACAGTAATTTTTTTTAAATTTCAGGGCATGCACCACGTCGGTTGGGAGGCCAGAACCGACGTGGTGCATCTATTTTATTTCAAACGAGCCTTTTTTTCTTCACTTTTCTTCTTCTCCGCTGCGCGCGTACTCTTCCAGGCACTGTTCCGGCGTCTTCTCCTGCACTTTTCGACCTCCATTTGCACCTCATTCTACTCCATTTTGCTTCCCCTTGTTCGCATTTTCGAGAGCTTCGGTTTGAACGGTTCTATTTTCGATTTCAAGTTCGTTGGTGCTTCGTTTGGTTTGAAGTTGTGCGCCATTCTTTCTCTTCCATTTTCTTTTGCTTTTACTGATGTTGTTATTGTATTGAGCATTTGTTTGTGCTTTGTGGTTTTGGTAGGGTTCGTTTGGCCGATTTGGGTTTGTTTGTGTTGTTGGTTTTGGCATCACCACTGCGGGTTCAGTTTTGGCATCACCATTAAGCTACAAGAGGTGTGTTTTTATCTTCTTTGAAATGGAAGAACAATATGTGTTGAATGTTTATCTATATCATTAGAATGCTTGTTCAAATTAGAATGTTTTGGGAGAATGTTTGATGTATGTTTTTG
>Ga0209700_106806_pt1 | contig 17115 bp, 5 predicted proteins | sample SiratroredBW_FD_187528 | JGI IMG/M metagenome (GOLD analysis project Ga0209700, IMG submission 187528) | Root nodule microbial communities of legume samples collected from California, USA - Siratro red BW (SPAdes) (version 2) | ecosystem: Host-associated > Plants > Roots > Nodule | place: USA...
AAAAAAAAAAAATAAAATAAATTATATATAACTTTTAATATATATATATATATATATATATATATATATATAATTACTTAATTAACCAAAATGATGTCATTATAACAAAAATTTATATAAATTATTGTAACAAAATTTTATATAAATCTTTATAATCACTACCCTAGTTTAAAATCATAAGTACTTGAGTTTACTTTAAGTGAACCATTGCATTGTTTATATGAATATAAATGCAAAAAAGTAAATTATTTTATAGTTTGTTTTTCAAGAATGTGTCAGGAAAAATACATTGTGCATGGAGTAAAAGAATTCTTTTTATAATTTAACCTTATCACTATGTGAGAGGTGTAACTTCTGATTTTATTGACTTGTGTTACATGTAAGGATAAAGAAGTAATTAAGAAAAAGTGACCTGACTACCACTTCTTTTACAAGTCAATAAAATCAAACCATTATTTTTTACTCTCATTTTTCTTTAACAGCACTAAATTAATATAAACAAGCAGAACATAAAAATTTATCACTTAATATGTAAAAAATTAAGTTATATTAATTATATTGAATTTGAACTAATTAAAAAAACAACTATTCTAGAACCGAGTGAAATTAAATTGTAATTTAAGCTTTGTTTGCTTCTATCAATGAGTTTACCCTATATATATATATATATATGAAGCAATCAAATTCTTATATATACCTTCATCACATATATATGTTATTTAAGTTTTGTTCGTTTGTATCAATGAATTTGAATTTGCCCATATAGATATACAGAAAAAAAAATATAAAATAATCAAATTTGTATATATACTTTTTCCACATATATACAAAAATTTACGAGAAAATTATATATGATCAATTATCTTAAATATATAATCAATTATTAATTGATTTTACATAATTAATTATTATTAGTAATTATATTTTATTATAATAAATTATATAATTAAAATAAATTGTGTAAATTTTTTAATATTCAATATATAATTGATTAACCAAAATAATGTCATTATAACAAAAATTTATATAAATTATTATATCAAAATTTATGATATTTTTTCAAAACTTACATGAAACTTAAATCCAAAAAATATAAATTAAAAATAAATTATTCATATCACTAGCTGCTATTTAAAATAATGAATAAAACCAAAATCTAGAACATCATAAATAATTACCATGTATGCTAAACTTAAAAATTGCATCAGGTATATAATAGGCCTCATAAAAGATTATGCCACCTCAACTTAATCAATTATGAGTACCCGAGTATAAATTAAATGAATAATTATATTGTTTATATGACTATAAATATAATAAAGTAAATTATTTAATAGTCTTTTTAGAACATGTCAAATTTATACAATAACATAAAAAAAATTAAACTTTTTTCCATCTAAATGTGTATGTCAAAAGAGAAACTTCACAACTTAACTTACGTTGCATATAAGAATAAAAAATGAATTAGTAAAATATAAACAAACTACCATTTTCTTTGCAAGTTATTAGTAATTAATGAATATAAACCATTATTTTTCAATTTATTTTTCTCCACCAATACTAAATGGATAGAAATAACAAAAACATAAAAATTTGTCGATCAATCAATAAAATTTTAAGTAAAATTAAGTTATATTAAATTTAAATTAATTATAAAAATAAACCAAGTCAATTATTCTAATTGAATTGAGTTAAATTAGATTATCCTATGATCCAATTAATACTAGTAAATAGTATCAATCACATATTTCTTATCTTTGACTATGAAGTATATTTTATTATATATTATTTTAAATATATTCATGTTTTCTCTATTTTATGTATATATATTACATTTAATATTTTCCACGTAAATATACCAGTTTATAGGTTTAGGTTTTTGTAATCAATGTGAAGAAAGTTGTGTGTAAAAGATAAACTTTAAAAAGAAAAAAAATTCGGAAATTTTACAGCCTTCTAGTTCTTAAATAAGTGGATGGCGGTTAAAATATACACAACGGATATCTGGTTTTGAATTTGAAAAAATTAGAAGGAAAATGGTAAAAGTATAACAGTGAAGGAGTTGCCCCTCAGCACAACTTTTATTGAAGCACGCCCCATCGTCATGTAGGTCCCACTAATAATATATAATTGATTATGTTAAATATAAGACTGGTAATGAATTGATTTTATATAATTAATTGTTATTAATACTTATATTTTATTGTAATAAAAAAATCATTACATAAAACATATACAATTTTCAAAATTCAATGTACATAAATAATTAACCAAAATAATGTAATTAAATAAATTTGATATAAAGTATCATAACAACATTTATGTTCTTATATTTTTCTCAAAACATACAAAAATCTTAAATCCAAAAAAACATTAAAAACAAAACACTAATTCTATTATTCATGTCATTGACTATTTAAAAAAAATTAAATAAAACCGAAGTTCAGAACATCACTGCTGATTACTTTGTATGATAAATCATAAATTATAACAGGTATATAATTGAACCTATAAAAAAATTATGCTATCTTATTTTTTTCAATAACGAGTCTTTGATAAAATCATAGCTATTTGAATGTGTATTCACTGGACCATTGTATTATTTTTATAAATATAAATTCAGAAAGTAAATCATTTGATAGCTTTTTTTAGAGAGTTTGCCAAAGAGAGGTGTACAGGTGAACAATTTTTTTTACATTTAACTGTGTTACTCTGGTAAAGAAAGTAACTTCTTATGATTAATTTATGTTACATATAAGAATAAAGAGGTAATTAAAAAAAATTTATTAGTCATTTAATTATTACTTTTTTTTTTTTGCAAATGAATAGTAATTAGTGAAAATAAACATTACTTCTTTCTCTTCTTTTTCCTTACCAACATTAAATTGATAGAATATAAGAATTTGTCATTGAACATGTAAAAAAATAAGTCATATTAACTATATTAAATGTGAACTAATTATAAAAAAATTTCTAATTAAATTGAGTTAAATTAGATTATCCAATATAAGATTTGTCTGTTTTTATTAATAAATTTACTTATATAGATAAATAGATTGAGAAAAAGAGAAAGCACAAAAAGTGAAAGAAATAAAAAAATTAAATTAAATTTCCATATGTACTTTCTTGACATATATGCAAACATTAATGAGAAAATTTATATGTACTCAATTGTGTTAAATATATAATTGATTAGTAATTGCTTTTATATCATTAAGTGATATTTAAAATAATAAATAAAATCCCAAAATTTAAATCCTATATATGCTAAATTAAAAATTGTGACAAATATATAACTCAAAGGATTATACTATCTCAACTTAATCAATCATGAATACTTAAGTATATATTCAATGAATTACCACAATTGTTTATATGAATATAAATACAAAGAAAGTGAATCATTCAATTGTACATGACATAAGAAGAATAATTTCTTTTTTCATAACCAATTAATTGTATTACTGTCAAAGAAATAATTTTGCATACTCAATTTTTTACATCTAAGGATAAGAAGGTAATTAACTTAAAGTCAATAAACTACCACTTTATTTAGAAATCAATAATAATTAATAAAAATAAATTATTACTTTTCGCTTTTTTTTTTCTTCATAAACACTAAATTGACGGAAACAATAAAAATATACAAATTTGTCTTTCAATCTATGAAAAGTTAAGTCAAATTAAGTATCGAATTTGAGTTAATTATAAAATCAACTCAAATTGACTATTCCAAATGAAACGAGTGAAGTTAGATTATCATATGTGATTAAAAAATTAACACTAGTAAATAATCTCAATCACATATTTCTTATTTTATAATATTATTTTAGATATATTTCGTGTTTTCCCAATTTTATATACATATATATTGTGTTTAATACTTTCCATGTAAAATACTGGTTTAGGTGTTTGTAATCAATTTGAAGAAAGTTGTGTCTACAAGATAAGCAAAAAAAAAAAAGAATATTTCGCAAATTTTACATTATTTTAGTTGTTAAATGAGTCGGCTGCAGTTAAACTACGAACAGTTAATATCTCGTTTTGAATTTGAAAGAAAAACATTTTTTTTTTTAATTATGAAAAAATGGTGACAGCGTGTAGCAGCGAAGGAGTTGCGCTTGCGCACAACTTTTGATGAAACACATAGCCACGTGGGTCCCACTGAAAGCCAGAGAAATGAAAAATTATATTTCTTATTAATTGTAAGCATACTTTTTCATCCAAATTATTAATGGCATGTTTGGAAAAACCGTTTCGTTAAACGTAATATAACGTTTTTTTTTTCTGAAAACAGCAAATTTATTGTTTTCCTTTAATGAATAGAAAAATTCATTTTCACATGATAACTGAAATCCATGCATGTTATACACATGTTATAAATTGTTATGTACACACAAGTCGATTAGGTTAATTTGATTTCCAAATTTTATTACACCAGAAAAAAATTTAAATAATATTTTGAAACTAAATTTCAGACGAATTTGTTTACAATACATCATTTGGGTCTTTTACTATTGAATATGTAGTTGCAGGAAGTATAGTCAAAAAAATGTTTAAAATACTTAAAAATTAATAAAAAGTATGAAAAGTTGTTTCGGAAACGTGAAGACATTAAGATAAGTGTATTTCGAGAAGCAAAATTAAATGGTAGCAATTATCAATTATGACATACTTGGAACTCTAAAAAAAATATTCATTCGTATATAAAATAATTAGTGATTTTTTCAAACTATTTTTTTTTACTAAAACACATTTTTTAAACTCTATTTTTTTTTTATTTTGAACTCAATTAAAAAATATTCTCCTAATATATTTGCATTCTATCAAAAGAAAGACTCTATTACATTCCAACCAAAGAAACCCTTTGCACGCTTCCTTATTTTATAGTTTTTCAATAGTTGAACAGAGAGAATCATCCATGAAAAAATGTTATCCGTGAGTTCAGACATAACCAAAAGATGTTTTTTCTCTTTGCTTGAAAATAAATATGTTCTTAAAATAATTTATATACTCGCTAAAAAATATTTTCTACAATTCAGAGCACTGTCACAAATATTCACTCAAATAAAATTTAACTTAATGAGAAGGATTTAGACGAATTAATTTATTTAAGAACTAAATGCGTCATAAAAGCTTGTTAGTTTAAAGATTTTTTCTACAATTGATTAATTACAATTTTTTAAAATTAATTGTTTTAAATACTAACAGATTCATTTACATAAAAAAAGAAGGGTGAGATACTTAGGTCGAATGTTTTAGTTAAGATGTCAAATTCGAATTTTATAAATAAAAAACATGAAATGAGACTTCATACTATTAGTTAAGTTTACTTAATGGTATAATAACCATTTGTTTATTTATTTAAAAAAGAACCAAATTATTTGTTGGTAAGAATAAAATAGAATTAAAATTATGTAAAAGAAAAAAAGTTCATGAATTGAATTCGGAATAAGCATGCGTGAATTGATTGTCAGTGTACGTGACTAACCTGACACTGGCATTTAAAATACTTAAGGAGGTCCGGATAGGAGGCATATAATTTCTTTCACCATTCTTTTTAAATCTTTAGATGTAACAAATAATTCAATAATTGTGAAGGAAGTATTGAAACTCCAGATTAATTAAGCGTGAAACTAACGTTTAATTTTTATTTATTTTTTAAGGTATTTACCTAAAACTTTGGACAAATTCTACAAAATTAAGAGACAAAGTAACATAAATAAACTAACAAAACATACCATAACATATGTGAGCTAATATTATTCCACATACTATAATACATGAGATGGTATGTGACCAATATGATAATTTTTATTTGCACCACAAACCTATGAACCACATAAGGCATTGGTTGTGTTAAGTTCACAATTGTTGTATACCTTGGAATATAAACTTTAAAACTTACATACAATTTTTTGACCTGTGAATTTCCAATTTCTATAATAAAATTGACAATTACTTAAATAAACCCATGTTAAGTATTTAAATTGTACTAATATATAATTAATAGTTAATTATGGAATTATTTATTTAATGTAAGTTATTTTAAGAACCTAAATATTAAAATAGCCTAATTCATATAACGGTTATTTTTCAAGTCAAAACTCGTTGTCTTAATAATGTTATTTTCACATGTTATTTCATTTCGACTCCTTTCTTTATTTTTTCATTGTCAAAATGTGCTACACCTCAGTGACCATATGTATCTGACAATATCTACCATATTTTTTTTATAACCATTCACAAAATCTTAAAAATATTTATCAACATTTTGGTTATAAATCATTAAAAATCATTTTTATTTTTTAAATTAAAATAAAAAAAACAATGCATGTCAATTCCATACTTGATTCCTTCAATTTAAAAGCTTTGCTCATAAGCTTTCTGTGCACGTATACAGAACACCTTACTTCGTAGAGAGTAATTTTTTTGACTTTTTAACATTAAATGAATTTTGACCAAAAGTAGAAAAAGATGAGTGCATTTTGTAGCCTTTCTTTATTTAACAATTATTTTTAATAAATTTCATCTAATCGTCTTGGCTTTTACACGTGGGTCGTGTTTTTACCGCTTTTAAATTTACCGTGCCTATATTATTTTATTGCTTTTTAAAATAACGTATAATTAAAGTTTTAGTTGTAGAAAATTTTAAAAAAACCCAAAGCTTAAGCAAATTTATAAAAAAAATGATAACGATTATAAATATTCTTTAATTTTTTAAAATATATAATTCAATGTGTGTTGTTCTCAATAACTTGGTCATTGGTTATTATTTAATTATTAGCTATTTGACATTTAGCATGTCTTAATCTATCATTTTCTTTTACTCAGAATCTTAATCTATAAATGAAAGATTTAAATCATAGTTTCTTATTCCACACAAACTTTAATTTTAAAGATAAAAAGTTTAATTTTACGGTTCTTTTTAATATAATTATTGTGTTATATGGTTAGACTACGTGTCTTAATATATATATATATATATTATTTTAAGACTCGTTATAATCAAAATTGAACTTGACTTGTATATTAATCAGTAATTGATATTTTATTCGATATAGTTTTGTCTATATACTTGACAACAATATCATTTTAGTATGAGAATCGATTATTACTAATTAAACAATTATCTTAACACATGATTAATAATGGTGATTAATTTTAAACCACTTTAAAATTGTAATTAGCAAGCATTTGAGCCTTTTCCAATGAATTTTTAAAGGCAAAGGCCTAAAAAAAAAATATAAATAATAGGATATTCTAAGATAACAAGTTAGATTTTATGATTCTTGAAAATGCTACTTGATAACATAAGAAACCTTTAAGAGTAGAGCACTAAGTTGAGTGTTGGAGTATTTTTGTAGGTACCCAATCCTTTCATAATCGAGACTGACTACAAGTGAAGATCAAAACCAAGATTGATTACGAGTGAAGACTGCGATTGAGATAGAGAAAGAGAAAATACCTACACATGACCATATAGAAAACTAAAAAGTTCAAGTTGCACAAAACTATGAAGGAGAAGTAATTGGTTCTATTAAGGTAAAACTCGACATTGTCAAAACATTTTCTGGCCCTCATGCTCTCGAAGACCTTTGAAGAGTCTAGAAGGTTCTTTGCATTGAGCTCTATGTGTGTTAGGGATATGAAAGTTTATTTGATTATAATCGTTGGAGTCGAATGATCTAATGGTTCGGGGGTCGTAATGATTGGCTTGCCTCCCTCCCCCTCTTGGTTTATAAATAGTAGGCCCTAATATTGATGCCTTTGTTTTAGTTTTGTTTGATATTTTGCATATTCGGGATCTTGAGTGATTTCTTAATCTGAGGTAACCTATGTCTTTTTCTCCTCTGACACTAGTTCACCTTTGACGTTCTCGGATGAGTCTAATGATGTTGATAAGAAGGTGTCTTTTGGCGACATAAAGTTAATTATCCTTGTAGGTGAGAGTTATGATAACTCTAATGAATCCCTAGTGATTAGCCGAGATACATCCGATTGGTCCTAAAAGGGACAAGTTGGCACCGAAGGTTATTGAGGTAGTTCAGGAGCAGGCCGAGAACGACCTCCCTCTGAAGAGTGATTTTGAGTGGGTTGACTCTTGAGTGCGTGAGTATTTCTTTAAGTATAGGTGATCGTCTTTGCTTCATTCTTTTGTTGACTATGTACATATTATAGAGTCCAAGATTCTAGATGGAATAATAGCTCTACGTCATGTAAGTCAACTAACAATGTATGTATTGGGTGAAAAGAATCGCCCTAAGATTTTTTTTACTTTTATTCATGCTCAATAATGAATATACATGTCCAGTTTCCCTCAAACGAGTTCACTATGAGTGTGCTCCAAATCTTGAATGTCACGCTTACTCAGTTACACTCGAATAGTTGGGCATCACTTCAAAGACTTTAGTTACTATGTTTTGTTGTGTTTGTGAGCAACTCCTTAAGTGTTCTTACATTATTATAGTACTAGATCATAGGATCGCTAAGGACCTATCTCTTCATCACTTTTACTTATTCCTATGAGATTTTTAAAGGGGAAGGGGTGGGCTTTAAAGTCATTATCGAGAAGGAGGGTTTTCATTATTTTTATAATGGCGATTTTCTTAGGTTTTCCTTTTATTGGACTGAGGACTTTGTTCAATATCACGTTTGATCGAGGTTGTTAAGAACCAACAAGGATATAGAAACATTATATCTTAATCTATATTGTTTAAATTATTAGGGAAGTTATGATATTTCATTCCTTTAATGAATTTTTGTACTTAATACTACTACTATAATTTGTCACGATACATATCAAATACCCACACAATATATAATATCGTGTATATTTATTCATCATATTTCACACACCTCATTTTATCACATATGTTTATTTCATAAGCATTTAGTTCAGCTACTTCATATATACATATATCCAAATATATATACACACACACGCACAAACACACACACACACACACACACACACACACACACACACACACACACACACATATATATACTACAAGAAAAAAGCTATTTAGAGATCAATTTTGAGCTACCAAATGAAATGGTTGCTAATTGTGACCAAAATAGTTAACAAATTAAATTTTGGTTACCAAATAACTATAAAATATGAATTTAGTGACCAATTAAGTCAAGATAATTGGTATCTAACATTAGCTACCAAAGTTTTAGTGACCTATATCATTAGATTCTAAATTGGTATCTAATTAAGTTATAGACTAATTTAGAATCTAATGGTGTAGGTCACTAAAACCTTGGTAGCTAATGTTAGATACCAATTATCTTGACTTAATTGGTCACTAAATTCAATCATTACTTCTATTTTGTAGTTATTTAACAATTAAAATCTAATTTGGTGACTATTTTGGTCATAATTAGCAACCATTTTATTTTATAGCTAAAAATTGGTCTCTAAATAGTTTTTTTCTTGTAGTGATATATATCACCAATATAAGAGGCTATGACAACTTTGAATAAGTCGATTGAGTGACATGTCATTACTAAACGTAGCAATACTCATTGCTCAAGTTATGAAATCACAACTTGAAAAAAATCTCATATTATTTGAGTGATATCTGTTTTAATAGAGAGAGAATTGGGGAACGTCTCTCTTACTCAAGTGTATACTCATTGTGTAAGTGACCAAAATTTTAGAGGGGAGAGAATCAACATTAAATCTCTCATCACTTAAGCATCATATCATCGTTTAATTGATATGATTTGTTCCATAAGTCTCCAAGTTCTAAATTATTTCTCAACAATTTCAACTCTTCATTGATTAAGAGATGCGGGTTCCAAAGAAGAGATATCTTATTGATATATATTTTGTTGTATCCTCAAGCTCTAACTTGAACAAGAAATATTGTTGCTTAAGCGACCATGGTGGTGCTTGAGCCAAAAGACTTGATGCATACAATAATTACTATTGTTTGAGCGACAACTTGATGCTTGAACAATATATAGAAAAATAGTTAACAAGTTTCAAATATCATAATAAACCTAATATCCACTTCAACTTGTCGATATATCAACTTATTGAAATTTCGGCCATTCAATATTGCAATCAAAACAAAACTAGTTTACATCATTATAGTAATTCAACTTCACAATGTTCAACACATTCACAGTACATCTAAATAAAAATAAATGAGTTGATGTAATTTCTTAATTCTCTTTACCTAAAAATTACTTGTGTTGTAAGAAAACAACTTTAACATTAAAATAAAATTTTGAAATAGTTTATGAAACTCTCAAAAGCTTCAACCTGCATAACCCGTATTTTCACTTGTTTATATTAATAAAACACTCCTCTTCCTTAATTTAGTACGAGAACTTGCCTTAATCACGTGTCTTAAATTTTTTTTTTCAAATAGGTTTATGAAACTCACAAAGCTTCAACCTACATAACCTATATTTTTACTTGTTTATATTAATAAAACACTCCTCTTCCTTAATTGAGTACGAGAACTTGCCTTAATCACGTGTCTTAACCTACATAGATAGGATATTATACATGATATTAAATAGTAAAATTAAAATTTATTTTATTATTTGAAAATTATTATAAGTTTTTTCTATAAATTTAAAATATTTTAATTTAGTTATTTAAAATCTATTATGAATACTTCGTTAAAAGTTTAAACTTTTTGAAATCTGGTATAAATGTTTTTGTCAATGTGTAGAATTTATAAATAGAAAAACATTATAACACCATAAAGAAAAAAACACAATGAATTAATTATTCAAGCAATAGAGCATCTTAGCGCTATGACGTTCTTTTACACATACCATAAAGATATACAGTATAAATGATTTTCTAAAAAGTTATTTTTATTTTAAACAGGAAATAAACCAGTTTTTGGGTTTCCACTTTGAAAATTCAAGAGTATGTTTCAATTTCTGTACATTTAAGTTTTAAGTATTGTATCCTCTAAACCCTAACACGATAAATATAACAATATATTAATTAGCTTTATTGTGATTATTTTTCTCGTTAGAAATAGTGCATGGTTAGGACAATAATTGATACATTTATAATGATTTATTTGGGTAGAAACTTCAACGTTTGATATTAGTTATTACAAACAAGAACTTCAACTTTATTTTGCTACGTATTTGAAACCTTTGGCATCAAATGGGAGCGAGTGAAACGTTGTGTTCAGTCTCCCTTGACCATTGCACTATATCATTTTCTCCTATTTTCCCATAATCTTCGAAAATGAAACCAAAACCGATATTCCTTTTGTTTTTTTCTAATCTTTTGTAAATTGAAGGAATTTCTTTCTTTGCGATTGCTAAAAATAGCATGATTAGTTATCTACTTTACGAGAGAGACAATTGCAAAAGGACCCATGAATGATATTGACTGGATTTTTCCGAGTTCTTTTATGAAATAGTTCACCTCTTGCTTTCAATTTAGGCAAATAATTATTGAACTGAACTGTTTGTGTTTTTAGACACTAATATATGGTCTCTCTCTCTATACACTTGGGACACACTAGTGACCCCAAAAGCATAAAAAGTTACTCGTGTGTATGTAATACTTGCCAAAACTTCAAGAGTAAGCATGCTATCTTTTTCCATCCAATAAAACAAAACAATTGAAAGAAAGTGGATCAAAATGGAAATTATTTTATCACCCAACCTAAAATATCTAGTAGTTATGTAAAGTTATAGCATAGAACAGACCATGACTTTTGATTTTATAGTTTATTTTTTAATGAGCTATAATAGGAAACTAAAGTTGCTCATCTTAATATATATATATATATATATATATATATATATATATATATATATATATATATATATATATATGATAATTTAAAGTGTAGTTGAATTAATAAGATAGTTTTTTAAGATAAAAATATTCTCATTCTCGTGTCTATATTATATAAGTACAAGTGATTGTATCTATCGCCTAAATTCATAGGCAAGATTTATTAACTTCATTCTTTTTTTTTCTTTCTCTAGTTTTTTATTCTTTTATTCTTGTGCATGTATTAGCTCTCTCCTCCTTTTTCATTCTCTCAACTTTTCATCTCAATTCTTATATTTTTCAAAATCAGATCCTATCATGCCTAGTTAGCAAGTATATCGTGCAGTAGTTAGCAAGTATATGACCATTTCTATCAAAACAAATTTCAATTTATAATAGTGTATTTTTTTGCTTTTTTTATTTATTTTGTCTTCCAGTATTTGAATTCAATATTGGTTAGGTTAATTAAGAAAAATGATTTTGTTTGAACATGTTAAAATTATTTTAGAGATTAAAGCTTTTTTGAGGTTACTAAGTTAATATAGAATATCATTAAGGATTTCACTATAAGACATTAGCCCCTCTAGCATGACTAATAATACGAGAAGAGTTTTGTTAAGCTGAAGAGAAATGTACATGTGTTGACTATTCTTAATCATAGTAAGACTTTTGAAGTCTTTTGTGATAATTTTTACTAGACTTTGAGGTGTGTTTTGATGCAATACAAAGAAGTAGTTGTGTATGCTTCTCATTAGTTCTTGAAAGAAATTACCTAATTCATGATTTAGAATAGGTGAAAATTGTATTTTGCAATTAAAATATATAGAGATATTATTTTTATAATATTCATTTTGATGTGTTTAGTGATTATAGAAGGTTAAGGTATTTTTTTTTTATTAAAAAGAGTTTAACATGTAGCAGAGAAGGTGGATGAAGTTCTTAAAAGATTGTCATTTTTAGTTTATGTACTATATAAGGAAAATAATTGTAGCAGATGTCTTGAGTAGAAAGAAGATTCAAATTTTACATTGATGGTTAGAAAGTAAGAGTTTATTAATAACTTTAACTATTGAAGATCCCACATTGATTAGAGATGAAGCCTTTTAATAGTTTATATATGTGTGCAAATCTCATTTTATAAGCCGATTTTGTAATGTTGAGTTAGGCTTAAAGTCTACTTTTGATATGGTATTAGAGCCTATTCTAGCACGGTTGTTAGGCCTATCGAGCCACCCGTTATCGGGCCGCTATTGGACCACTCTTACATATAGGTTTCACGCTCGAGTTGAGGAGTCTTGGCGTGAAATGGGGTGTGTTGGAGATCCCACATTGATTAAAGATGAGGCCTTTCAATAGTTTATAAGTGAGTGCAATCCTCACCTTAGAAGCCGGTTTTGTAAGGTTGAGTTAAGCTTAAAGTCCACTTCTTGAGATGGTATTAGAGTAACCCGCTATCAGGCCGCTATCACTCGAGTTGAGGAGTCTCGGCGTGAGGGGGTGTGTTAGAGATCCCACATCGACTAGAAATGAAGTCTTTCAATAGTTTATAAAATGGGTGAAAACCTCACCTTACAAGCCGATTTTATAAGGTTGAGTTAGGCTTAAAGTCCACTTTTGAGATTAATAATTTGAATTTGAAGATTTTAGTATATTCTGATCACATTAGTTATCCTATAACTACTTAGTTGCTGGATAGGATAAAGGAGAAGTAATTGATAATTCCCAACTTGAAACAAATCTTGGACTTATTAGATATTAACCAAGATAAGAATTTATCTTCTGAATTATGTGGTATTCTAAGGATTAGAAACAAAATTAGTGTACCAAAAACTAGTGAATTGAATAAGACGATGTTATTAAAGAGCCATGAAAATAGACATAGCTTACATCCTAAGATCAAGATGAATCAAGATCTTAGAAGGTCTTACTAGTAGACATAAGATACTTGTTTAACTTGTCAAAAGTCTAAGATTGAACCTCAACAACTTGGAGGCATGATGAGTCAGGTGGACATCCCTGGGTGGATATGCGACAATGTCTCAATGGATTTGTCACCCACTCACCGTATACAATAAGGAAGCATGACACAATTTGAGTTAAAGTAGACTGCACATTTCCTATATATAGATTTCATATTTTTCCCCCCTCGAAGCTAGCATAGGTTTATATAAAAAAAAATTGTCAAATTACATGCGATACCTTGCAATCTAATATTGATAGATATCTTTGCTTCACTTTAGACATTGGAAGACACTTCAAGAAACCTTAAGAACTTTGACTTAGTTCAACATACCACCCATAGACTAACATATAATCATAAACAATCCAATCATTAGAATATTTTTTTAAAACTTGTGTAATAGACTAATTGGGATGAGGATTTTTCACTAGTGGAATTCACCTATAACAACAATTATCAAACAAGTATTGATGTGACTTCTTATGAAACTTTGTAGGATAGGAAATGCATGACACCTTTATTTTGGTTTCAAGATAAAGAGTATATATTGATTGAACTTGGGTTGTTGGCACAAACTAACAAGAATGCGAAAATGATTCAAGAGAGACTAAAGACTTCCTCAAATAGACAAAAATCTTATGAAAATTAGAGAAGAAGACCTTTGGAGTTATCTGTTGGCGATAATTTTTTTTCTAAGAATTAGACCTTTCACTAGGTAAAGAAGGACCATCAAATCAAGAAAGTTAACTCTAAAGTTTATATAACCTTGTCAAATTCTAAGAAGGATAAGATTGTACCATATGCTCTTGCTCTATCTCTTTCCATGGCCAATATCCACAATATCTGCGATATCTCACAACTTAGAAAGTATGTACATGATATGAACATATTTTGGAGTCTAATGCATTACAAGTCAACGATAACATGCATTACAAGAAATTTTTGATTTACTTACGAATTATTATATATAAATTTTTATCCACAGGTAAATTTAGTATTTCGTACAGATTTTATCTATAAAATTTTTTTTTGTAGATAATTATATAAAGATCCTAATTCCTAGATAAATTTAATAATATCTACGGATCTGTTACTACGGAAAAGTAATTATCTACAAATCCAAATCCGTATGTAATTACGAACGAATCTAAATCTCTAGGTAATTATTTATAAATGTTTTCATACAATGTTAAAAATTAATTTATTATATATTTATGACAAATATACGTGCTTGGATATTAAATATCTTAATCTTATCTTGTTGTGTACAGTCGACGATTGCATACTTAAAAAGTTTAGAATGAATCATGTGTTAGTTTTTTTTATCGTACATATTTAAAATTGGTCTTTACAAAAAATTCAATAAATGTTTTTTTAGTATTGTTTTCTTCACGTGTTAAAAATATATTGAATGAATGATTAAAACTTTTGAATTGTTTATGCTTTATATGTTCACGAGTTAATTATGGATTGATATATGGGTTTGTTAGCTAAATGGAATTTTGTTGTAATATATACGTTACATGAGCATTCATTTGTGCAGCAGATCAAGGAACTGAACCCTGGGAAGGAGTAGGATATTACTCTTTCATATGTATGTATATGTAGTTTATGAGGCAGTGGGATATTACACAAATTGCAAACCCACCAAACCCAACATGATTAAAATTTATGGGTTGGGTTAAACTTTATTCATGCATCGAATTACAATTAACCTTGACCATTGTACTAGGTAAAGTATAATTAAATTGGATAATAAATTCATGAATTTCAAAAATATTGAATCCAATCCAACCTAGGTACATAATAAATAAATGCATAAAAAAAATTGTTTATCCAATAATATTTATAATTTGTTAAGAAACATTAACAAATGTTTACTGAGGTGGTATTTCTTACTTAATACATAATTATTCCTTTTTAAAATGATTGGATGACATGACTCAACCCAATTTTAATGTTAAGTTACTAAATAGAAAAATATAAACTTGAATTGACTTAACTCAAGCTAATTAAATTTAATTCGGTTGAGTCAAAAAAATTAGATTAAACTCGAACCAAGTTGGACTACTAACGCTTTTACTATTTTCATTGTTGTCTTTATTTATTTATTATTATATTAATACTAAATAAATAAACTGTCTTTTTTTTTTGAAATTTTAGAGGTTATACGTATAATTGCTCATTAAAACAAGTTCTAAATATAATATATCGATCTTGCATAAAATTGATACTATGAACTACTGTGTTAGATGCAGATGTAACTTGAGATAGGAAATCGATATATTTTGTACTTATAGAATTGGCATTATAAAGTTTCACTGATTTCCTAATCAATCTCATGGATTTGAAACTGGTTTCTTGTCTTCATTGCAATTTGTTAATCCATCAAGAGATTAAGAAGATTCCCCTCACATCAAAACAAACATTTGGTTTCTTTAGCTTTTTAATACGAAAATTTGTAATTTATGACTATTTAATAATTTGAAAATTTACAAGCTTATCCAAATAAAACAAAATATAACTGCAGTTAATTACGACAATAATTAATTACGAATAACATTAATTATGAAAGTAATGATTTCCTTAGTTGTTTTAAACATATTCTAAATGTTTGTTTGAATTTATTTTTGGCGTTTCTTTGCTGGGTCAAGAAACTGTGACTCTAATAGCATCCATGCGATAACATGCTTCACGATTCATGAATTTGGAAGGGTTCACTATTTTGGGTCAACAATTTGAGAGGGTTGAACTTGAGCATGCATGTGGGTAGTGTTACAAAGCTGACCCACTAACATGTTGCCACGTACCCATCTACTACGTGGGACCCATTACGTGTCGACGAACAAATCACTCAACGTCCTCCATCACTTCACAGTTAACACCTGGCTACAGAGGATCATGCCTTTTGCATGTTACTCACGTGACTTTCTCCACCTCATATTTCCTCTCCCCCACTCCCTCTCACGGCGCGTGCTCCTCACCCCAGCCTCTTTCTTTATAGTTCTAATTTCATTGGATAAGGTTCATTCCTAATGTTACATAACATAACATTTTTCGGAATCACTAAATCATAATAGAATATCTGTCTCTAAAAAATAAAAAAAAATAATTTGAGGGACATCTTAACAGAAAAAAGGAAAAGGTTGTGGATTATACTTTTTTTTTTGTTATTAAAAATGAAAAATGAAAGCGTGAGTGGTGGTGAGTGGGATCCAGGTGGAGGTTGTGGGCCTCATGTTTTGTGAGTTCTTATTTTAACAAACCAAATTGAAATGAGATGACACATCTTCCCTCATTACATGTGTGTACATGAATCATGTCTTTGCTTTGTTTTGCACTTATGTTATTAATAATAATATTTTCCAATTCACATTTGGGG
>Ga0209700_106808_pt1 | contig 17113 bp, 10 predicted proteins | sample SiratroredBW_FD_187528 | JGI IMG/M metagenome (GOLD analysis project Ga0209700, IMG submission 187528) | Root nodule microbial communities of legume samples collected from California, USA - Siratro red BW (SPAdes) (version 2) | ecosystem: Host-associated > Plants > Roots > Nodule | place: USA...
TATATATTTAAAACTATATTTAAATATATAATTTTATATATAAAAATATATATATATATATATATATATATATATATATATATATATATATGTATATATATATAAAAGGAAACCTTTTAATTAATATACACATTTTATATTCTAATTTTATTTTGATTGTATTTCAAATAAAAAAGTTAAAATAAATTATTCAAATTCTAAAAATAATACACATATTTAAATATCACCACACACTACACATTACTCACATATTTTAACAATATAATATAAATCACTCACTAATCATTATTATTTTTTTTTCTTAACAAATATATCTTAATAATGTTTAATTTGATGGATATATTTTGTAATTTATAACATATTTAGGTGTGTGAATTTTAAATAATTTTAATTTAAAGAAATTCTCTTATATATCTATAACCTTAGTAAAGGGATAATCCCTTTTAATTACTTTTTTGGAGTATACAGATTGTTAATATTTTACCTTTTTATGTAACTGTTTTTTAAAATTCAAAAAATCACCCGCAATAAAAAACCCACCTACAATAACATTATAAAAATTATATTTTTATAATTAATTTTTTATGGAATTGTTTTATAATTTAATATATATTTTTTATTTTAATTATCATAATAATAAATTTCTTATTTTTTATCATTTTTCTTAAATAAGAATGTTCGTACGGAATACTTTTTAATAAAAATAAATTTACAATATTTTTGAAAATCAAAGTATTTTTATAAAATTTTCGATATTTACCCTTTTCAATGTATTTTTTTTTAATGTATCTCCCTCCACAATTTCAAGTCAAATTTCTTCTCTTCTTGCCAATTAATATTATCTACCAATATTTTGACACGTAAGTTTTACATGTTGCTTTCTTACCTCCCTTTAGTAGTCCAATTCCTTCACCAAACCGATATACTTCAACGAAGCAGCAAGTATCCTTGTTTATGTTTTATATAAATAGTCTTTTACACAATAATTGTTGAATAAATTAAAATAAAAATTAATTATCGAAAATGAATTTAGAAATATAAATGTGTTTGATCCGTTTTGGATTCAAGAAGGTGATGTTAATATATAAGGAGTGTTAACAAAATCTACGTATTTATGGAAATGGCACGTACATAATGCAAATCCAAATATATATATATATATATATATATATATATTTAAAGGTGAATTCAACTGTTTTGTGGAGAACAATAATATGTTAAGATTTTTTGAAAAAGAAATTAAATATTTCAAATCCTTAAACAAATATATATTAAAAAAAGTAGGTAAAATAAATGTTATATTATAAAAGTTAATTACAACTTTAGTAAAATAATTAATTATATTTTAAGAGTGAAAGAATAAATAGAAACGTATCTATCATGAAATAATAAACTAAAACTTCTATTTAAAAGCAAATAACGATTAAAAATCTCACCTACTATAACAATGCTAAATCCTATTTTTCTTATAGTATTAGAACCTAATTTTAAAAGATGTAGAAAACGATAAAAAAAATCTCACCTACTAAAACCTATTTTCTTATAATCTTAAAAATAATTTTGAAAAAGAAAGTATATTTTTACAAAACACTCTTACCTTCAAAGGAATAGATGAGTGTAGAGTGAAAGTTGATGAAATAACAAGCTCAGTTAGTAGAAAGTATGTGGGTTGATTATTGGATTATTCATAATTCCCAACCTAGGTCTAAATTTATCACAATAATTAAAAATATTTTTTTTACAATTGAAATGATTAATTGTAAACCTAAAACATAATATATGTATTAGAAAAATATTTATTATGAATTTCAATAATTGTACAAAAATAAGCATTTTAATTCTAGTGTTTTTGCGAAGTAAGAAGAGTCTGGTGAAAAGAAGTGGGCCAGGGAGTGTTCTCGCCCCAAATATAAACCCCCAACACCAACAAGAGAAAGGCCTCAATTCCTTTCCTTTAGCCCTTTCTTCAAGCCAACCTCTTCCCTGTTCCTTCTTCCTCCTCGATCCTCCTCCAATCATGATCACAGGTCAATCTTCCATTCCCCGCAAGCTACTCTTCCTTTCTCCTCTGTGCATTCCTTGCCCTCTTCTCGATGTCTTTTCTTTTCTAATTTTATATGCTGCTCTTTTCTTTGATTTCTGCTGCGTTTTCCAATTCAGAGAGATGCGGCGCCCGTAATTTAGGGTTTGTGCTGGAGAGACAAGGGATTTGTGTTCGTTTCGAATTCTGATGGGATGTTGCGTTTTCAACTTGATTTGTGGCTTCTTTTTTTGAATTAATGTGTTCTGTGTGAGCTAGGATGATTCAGTGTTATATTTGATTTGAAGTTTGGCGGTTCGTTCGTTACACTTTGTTACTGAGTTATTATCGATATTCAATGTTTTTTTTTTTTTGGTTTATTGGAACTTTCGAAAAGGGAGATGTAGCTGCATTCAACTTCTTTTGAAGTCTAACTATGCTATAGGAGCAGTGAGGAAATTACGCTTGGTTTTTGGATGATTTTAAATGTTTTTCACTGTGCTGAAGGTTTGCCTTATTTTGCATCTCTTAACGGATATTGTCGTTAAGCTGATGGAATGTTAGCGATTAAACGGAAAGTCCTGGTTTTGCCGTACGATCTGGGGTTCCGTTAACTGATATATTGTATTGCTGCGTGTGAATTGCAATTTTTTTATATGGTTTTATAATCTGTTATTCTCTACTTATCTTTTCTCTGCAGTAAGTGTAAAATGGCAAAAAGAGATATTTAAAGAAGTGGAAATTGACACTACCCAGTCTCCTTACGTTTTTAAATGCCAATTATATGATTTGACTGGTGTTCCTCCTGAAAGACAAAAAATTATGGTCAAGGGTGGTCTTTTGAAGGTAAGTAGATTGTTGAAGTGATTTCTTTAAGTGATGAGAAAAAGTAAACTTGGGCTCACCTTAGTAGGTCTTCTAAAAAGATCATAACAATAACCCTTTTCTTCCTTTGATTTCATCTTGTAATGCAGGATGATGCTGATTGGTCAACATTAGGAGTGAAAGAGGTTAGCAGTGCTAGCATGTGTTTTTCAGTACAGTTCTTCTGTTTTCTATGTAACCTTTCATTTAATGGATCCACATAATCTCCTGTTTTCAGGGTCAAAAGCTAATGATGATGGGTACAGCTGATGAAGTAGTGAAGTCTCCAGAGAAAGGAACTGTTTTTGTTGAAGATCTTCCTGAAGAAGAACAAGTAGTTGCTGTTGTAAGTTTGAACTCTTACACATACATTACTTGGAACTGCAAAATATCCGTGTTTGTAATTTTTATAACAGTGGTAGTTCTCAAATAACGGACATGATTTATAAGTATCTTAACTGATGTATGATGTATTACTCTTGTATTTTTTTCCTTGTGTTATCAGTCATTTATAAAAGACACAAGGCGAATAATTTTTTCCTTTAGTATAAATTTAAAATCAATATTTTCCAATAACCCACCCCTATCCTTTTGATTTTGTTTTTTGATGTGAGGCCCCCTAGTTCAGAAACTTAAAAATAGCAGCTTATGAACACGAAAGTTGTCATAAAATAAATTTTTTAAAGCTTTAATGGACCCTTATTGTCTTTTCTATATAAAATTTTGTGTTTTCTTTCTCAGTAGAAATTCTTTAGATTGAAGATATTCTCATCTTGTTCAATTGGTCTGGGGTCTTATATCCGGTCCTCTAAAGATATACATGGCATTGAATTGGTCGTCCATTTAAACAAAACATCATATCGGTTCTTGTTAACATGCATCAAGTTGGTACTTCAGAGTCACATTTTGTGTTTTCTTTCTCAGTAGAAGTTCTTTAGATTGAAGATAGTCTCTTGTTTGATTGGTCTGGGTTTTAGATGTTTGCTCCTCTAAAGATATACATGTATTGCATCGGTCATTCATTTAAACAAAACTTCAAATCGGTTCTTGATAACATGCATCAAGTTGGTAGTTAGGGTCACATTTTCCCATCACTTTGGTTCTTAAAATGGCAGCAAATCTGTCTTGCAAGGATGAACTACTGGTGGAGTGAGTTAATATCATTGAATGGCTATGTTTTTACAGAATCTTATTTGGAGATATTCCAGTGTTTGATGTGTTTAGTGGTCTAGGTTCTGCCATATATTCTAAAGATTTTCATGACATTGCATTGGTCATCTATTTAACTTTAACATCAAATTGATTCTCAATATTTTAGTGATATATAAAATTGATCCTTCGGTTTCACATTTTGCCATCACTTTTCTCCTTAAAATAGCAGCAATTCAGTTCTGAAAGGATTATACACTGGTGGAGTTAATTTGTTATCATTGAACGACTAGTATCAGCTGGGCCTTGTTTTTCACTTGTCTGAAGGATGTTGAATTTAACATCTTTTATTTGGTTATTTTCTTCTTTAGTTTGGCTGAGTCATACGCTTGTTTCCCAGGGACACACGGCTGGGCTTTTCAATTTGGGAAATACATGTTATATGAACTCAACATTGCAATGCCTCCATTCTGTGCCTGAGTTAAAGTCAGCTTTGATTAAGTAAGTCTTTTTCAAGGAGTAAGAATTTACATCTTATTTGTTGCATTTTTGAGGCAGACCATTACATATGATGAATACTTTATGAACTTTCCTGGAATCAGGTACTCACATTCTGGACGAAACAATGATGTTGATCAGTCTTCTCATATGCTGACCATTGCAACCCGTGACTTATTCAATGAGCTTGATAAAAGTGTCAAGCCTGTGGCGCCAATGCAATTTTGGATGGTACATTATATATGTAGTCTTCATTACATAACTAATTATTCATCCTTTTTTTTTTTTAAATTTATTTATCTCTGTAATATGTTTTTGGGTGGTAAGACTTTATTTTTTTTTTTGAATTTGAAATGTTACATCAGAACTATATAATTGGGTAGTGCTGGTTGATGTATATGTTAGTTTCTATATTGAAATGTTTATTCATGCCCATTTTTTGTGGCTAATATGTTCATGACCTCCTTTTGAATCCGAAGTGGAGACTCCTCACTTTAAGAATGTGATTTTAGGAATTTATTGATGTTTATCCTTTGCTAATTTTATTTTAGGGCTTTTATGCTGTCTAGTTATTCTCTGTCATTGTACATTAAAAAGCTAGATCTTCATAATATTTTGATGATTGTTTGCTGCTCTGAGCTTGTCTCACACCTTTTCGGGGATGGTGAATGCCAGGTATTGCGGAAAAAATATCCTCAATTTGGTCAGCTGCATAATGGAGTGTTCATGCAACAGGTTTATAAGTTGCAAACCATCTTATGGAGTTTGTTTTATTACTCTAGTGAATTGGTATACCTTACCCAATTTGTTTTTCATGCCTAACAGGATGCAGAAGAATGTTGGACACAACTTCTATACACACTCTCTCAGTCCCTCAGATCCCCTGGATCTAGGTAACTTTATGCCTGTTTTTCGATTACTGAATGCAAGTGTGGCAGTATCTTGTAACTAATATTTATTGTTTAGAAAAGGTGTCAGATTTAAAGGAGTTACTAAACAGTTGATATTGATACCCATTCTCTTTACTTCTCATAGTGGCATACTAGATCTTTCGAACCCTCCTGATTTATAATATATTACTCAATATTTTTCATCCACTTCTTTGCTTTCAGACTGTTAGTTTCATTCTAATAAAATTTATTCTTTGTTTTCAGTGAAAATCCTGATGCTGTGAAGGCCCTCTTTGGCATAGAACTTATTAGCAGGTACAGTCCAATGCTTTCTCCTCAATTGTTGGCTACTAATGTGCAATATGTTAATTACATCCACAAAGTACTGTATATTGATTTTTGTTCTCATTTGTAGCATTGTTCTAGCTACTATTTGTAGCTAGGGATTTGACAGGCTTTCCTCAAATATATGAGAAAGCAAGTAGTTTCTTTCTTTTCTTGATTTTAACTTGTAGACGTCTCATTGTCATCTTCTTTATGCATCATTTTGTTTTTATCCAAACCTCTGTGGTAGCTAGGTTTCAATTGTCATCTGGTCAATTATTGTCTTTTGTGATTTCTTTTTGTAAAGTATGTTCTCTTGTTTGCAAATTGCGTCAGTGGCACTTCTTAGAGAAAGCACAATATCCACTTATCATGCTCTTAGAAATTAAACCTATTAGTTTATAGTATGATAGCTCACGGAATACAAAAATAAAGGCAATATTTTATTCAATGCCTGAGGATGATAGCTTTGCTAATGAAGAATGGTTTGCCGACAATGTTTTTGAATTCGATGCAATTAGGAATTAAGATAAACTGCTCATTTTCAACTTACAAATGGAGCTAGTGATTCTACGATGCATGGGTTAAATAAAATATTTATAAGAAAGTATATTTTATTCAATACATATTTATATTACTTTTTTTTTTGAAATACCTTACAGTTAAAATGTTTCAATGATTGAGTTTTAAGTGTTAAACATATACTCATTTTTGAAATTTAATAATATGATATTATTTTTATTTTTATGTTAATAATGATGTTTGGATATATTTTTCAACTTCATCTCCAGATTTTAAATAAAATAGGCTATTGTGTATGTGTATACATATTCTGACACGTTAATTGAATTTCTCTAAGACATTTAATCATTTAAATTGTCACTCTTTATGCTTCACCACCCTAATTTTACAAAATAATATTTTAACTCAATCTTAAATATATTTTAGTAAATTTTCCTAAGATAAATCATGTACTAAGCAAATTCCTCTTATGATAATAATATTAATTTAAAAAAATAAAATATATTATCAATAAATACTCATGAATGAAATTTTAAATATTACTTTTATTTGTTTAAGGAATGACCACTGTTGAGATGAGTCTCTGGAAGCTCCTGGGGAGGGCAGGAATGGAATGATGTGTAAGCTCATACACATCTAAGATTAAGATTAAAAAATATTTATAAATATGGAGAAGAATTACGTACTTACGCATGATAAAAAATCATGATTTTTTAAGTTGCCGTTGCCATGCTGCGATGGTAATGAAAGCACTTTTATATCATCTAGATTAGAGTATAAATGAGTGTGTCAATTGTGATTTCCCCTCCATATTTGAAGTTGTAACCTAGCTAGGTTTTGGGCTTATATTGTAGTTTATGTGCCCATGACTCTGTCAGCCTTTTTACTGGAAAAAAAATATTTTGTTCTATACATACTTGTGTATGATTGTAGTTCTTGCTTTATGGTGCATTCTGGTTAGTTCACTTTACTATGAATTAAGAGAGACAACAATTCACACTTTTTTTAGATCTACTAAAATGCTTATTGATGTTCCTAAAATTGCATCCCGTTAATGTGTAGTCATTTTCCATTTTTTTTTGATAACTTGTTAGGATTCATTGTCAAGAGAGTAATGAAGAAAGCTCGGAAACAGAGTCTGTTTATTCACTTAAATGCCACATATCGCAGGAGGTGAACCATTTACACGAAGGGATAAAACATGTAAGTGCTAAGCCATTTCTCCTTATCTCTCTTTACATTGAGAACACACGTTTTTTCTATGTTGGGGGTGGGGTTTTTTAAAAGGATGTTTTATCCTTAGTGGCCCCCTTTATACTTGTTTTTTTGTCTAACTTCATAAATTTTCTTGATAAAGCTGTATAGCTATGCTATTATGCAGTGAAAGTTCATAAAGTTCCTTCTACTGCCGAAAGATGATTGGTTCTTGAGAACCAGTATCTTATATTTTATCACCACCACTGTTACCTGCAGCAAAGATATTTTCTTGGTTTACAGAGGTCTTAGGTTTGGGGTGAGTTTTTTGGGAGTGGGAGGTAGACAGAGGTGTTAGGTCGGTTCAAATGACTGCAGCTCCCTTGTGCATGCATGCACACATAAACCAAAAGGAAATTAACAATAAGGAAATTATTGGTAAATTTTTTCCTTTTTACAGATAATGATCTGGTTAATGAAGTTCATGCAGTGGTTAATATGTAACATGTTGACTTTATTAACCATTGGTATGGCTAAAGGTTACTAATTTAGACTGATATTATTCTTAGCTTTTTCTCCATCCCCCCATAGAACTACTGCTAAATGAAAATTCGATTTTAGTTTGACAACATTTAGGTCTATCATATTGTTTAATCTTTTCTTTGTTATGATGAATATACTTATGAGCTTCTATTAACCTAGCTGACTTTTGTAGGGTTTAAAATCAGAGTTAGAAAAGGCTTCACCTGCATTGGGCCGTAGTGCTGTGTACTTGAAGGAATCACGCATCAATGCCCTGCCAAGGTTGATATTATCCTTTTTAAATGATATTTTTTGGATCCTGTTTTGTTTGATGCCATGTGATTTCAGTCGGATACAGTTTGAAGTATACATGTACAACTACCTTTGATAGTATAACCTGCATTAAAGGTCTAGATAAGATTACTAGTTAGGTTTGGTTTCTACATGGACTGTTTCAAGACATCCTTCTTCAGTCTGTATTGAAAATGAGTCAGCCTAATTTTTTTGCTGTACATTCTAATTCCTATGAGCATGTGGATGGTCTAAAGTAACAATACTAGTAATGACTCGTGAGACCTTGTTTGAAAGAGTTGTTAAGATTCAATGATAAAACTTATGATCTTTCTCATGGGTCATAATTAAAATATTGGTTTGACAAAATTGGTTCTCAAATATTAGCCCTCGCAGTTGTTCAGATGAAGATTGGTTGCTTCATTGTCATGTTTTATTTCTTCATTGGTAATTGCTTAGTGATGCGTTTTTCAACTTTTGCCTTTTCAAGGTATTTGACTGTTCAGTTTGTCCGTTTCTTTTGGAAGAGGGAGTCCAACCAGAAGGCTAAGATTTTACGGGTAACATTCACTATATTTCCCCTTTTGTTTTGTCTTTTTTGAGGTCGGTGTTGGGTTTTGACAAACTATCCTTTAAAGATTTTGTTTGTTATCTGAAATTTATTTTACTGCCTTTGTGCTTGGTTATCTCAGAAAGTGGATTATCCTCTGGAGTTGGATGTTTATGATTTTTGTTCAGATGATCTTCGTAAAAAACTGGATGGTCCTAGACAGGTATCCTTTCTGTCTTTATATGAAAATCTTATGGTTGTTTGTAAAAAAAGAAAGATGTTTGCTTTGTATAGTGTGTGGGTTATATTTTCATTTTCGATATTGTACCTTTAGATCCTAAGAAATGAGGAAGGCAAAAAGCTTGGTCTTAAAGTGAACGAGAAAAGTTCTGCTCAGAAGGAAAATGATGTGAAAATGTCCGACGCTGAGGTGAGGAAACCAGCCAAACTTAACATCATGTTTGATATGCAGTGATTGTGATTCCCTTCAATGATTTCCATGCTTGCTATCATAAGTATGGAGTAGTGATTTCATCCCGTTTAGCAATAGTATTAAGGGTTTGTTTCTGTACTGCTTTTGAAAACAGTTTTTGTTTTTTAAACTAAAAACTTGTTTGATAACCATTTTAATAAAATAGTTTTAAAAAAAAATTATTTTTTGTTTTTGAAAGCTAAAAAATGAAAAAATGATTAGATGTGTTTTCTGTTTTTATTTTCTCAACCTGTCTTCAACACTTGTTCCATTTCTCTACCGCACTCCATCGCTACCAACATCATGAGACAAAATCTTCCTCCTATTTCTATTCCTTTTTCATTTTCTTTCTAAAACAGTTTTCAGACTAAAGTTACCAAAGAAGTGTTTTTTCTAACTTATTCTCAAAAACAGTTCTTCAAAATTGATTACTAAGGCTGTTTTTAAAAACTAAATCAAACAGCCCTTAAGTATCCTTTTCTTTTCTTTTCCCTATATGCCTGTGAAAAAACCTTTTTCTTATTTGAGCCTATAATTTTTCTTTTACTAATAAAATTACAAAGCTGTTTAATTTCTTGTTTAATTATCTTGTTGTAGAAAAAAAGACTTTGGTTTGCTAGATATGTATATATGATGCAAGTGAAAACTCGTTTTTTTAGATTACGTTGATTCTATGTATCAATAATTACACTCGATTCCAGTCCATTTAATGCCCATTGCATATCCTACATGCTACAGTGAGCATAAATAAATACGATCCCTCATATTCTGCTTCTTTGATTGATCCAGGGATCATCGAATGGAGAAGGTGAACCATCTGTAGTTCCCATGGACGAGGGTGAGATCTTGCAACGATCTGTTACTCATTTATTTTCTACTGCGAGTAATTTATATATATGCACTAATCCTCTTTCTGCTATGTATTCATCATTCTCCGTCTATAGGTGAAAAGGAAGCACAAATGACTGGAATTTATGATTTGGTTGCTGTGTTAACCCACAAGGGTAGAAGTGCTGATTCAGGACATTATGTTGGTTGGGTCAAGCAAGAAAATGGTTGGTTCTAGGAAACAGAATTTTGTTTGTGCTATCTAACCTTCTGTCCTGGTCTCTTCCAAACAAAATCTATTTTTTTGTTGGCAGGGAAATGGATTGAGTTTGACGATGACAATCCCAAACCAAAGTTAGAAGACGACATCACTAGACTATCTGGGGGAGGTGAGTGTTACATAATTAATTTGCGGACATGGATTTTATTTACTTCTCCCTCTACCCTACTCCCATCCTCTCCAAATCTCAGCCTAGCAGGATCCTTAATCTGTATATTTGTAGCTTGAATTCCTCCCCCCCTTTAACCATTGACAAATTTATTATTATCTTTTTAGTCTCTATGATTATGAAGTAAGGGCATCCGTTCTTCTATAAAATTCAAATTTGTTGACTATACGTTGATCCCGTAAAAAAATTGTCATCTGTCTTCAGGTGATTGGCATATGGCGTATATAATCATGTACAAGGCTCGTGTTGTATCTGTGTAATTGCTAGGAAGAGCAGATTTGATGATTTTCCTCGGAAATTGATGGATTGTGTTGTGCTCCTGAGATTTGATGGTTGTTAGTCAGTGTTTGCTTTAGGTATTGTATTTTTTAAAGGATGTATAAGGATTTGAGTTGAAGCATGGTTATGGTAACATGAATCTTCGTCCTTCCAATTCCATCAGTTGGGTCCAGGAGGCAGTTGAGTTGAATATCAAGGAACAATTGTTTTACGATGAAGTCAAGATATTTCTTTGAAACGCCAGAGCAACGTCCTTTATCAAATGCTTAGTGATCAGATATGCTTTTATTGTTACTGATAACGATGGAGGCTCAAAACCTGACAGACTTATTTAATTTGATTATGACAAGTGAATCATTTTTTTTATAATTTTAAAGATTTTTTCACCTATTCAGTTTATGACAATAATACTAAATCTATTAAATGTTTTGTCGGTTTTATTAATAACTAGTTTTTAAAATTAAAAATCATGTTTGGAATGTACCTGTGATGCTAAATGTTATCATTGTCATGAGCTTTTTAAGGGTACTGGATCGCATTTGTTATAACTTTAAGCTGTTTATAGTTTTATAATTAATTAACATGCTTTTTCATTATTGATTAATGACTTTTTCATTATTGATTAATGACGGCAAGGGGACCAACGTAAGTCAACACCGGAACCATGATACGACGAGATGGGATATTTTGAAAAGGATGGCAAAATGCGTGTTCATTTCCAACAAATTTTGGACATTAAAATAATGTTTACCTTATGGTAAGTTATTTATTATATTTTAATTTTCGAATGTTTTATAAACAATGGAACTGAGTTTAAGTTTGAGATTTATTGTTTTAATTATTTTCTCATTTTAATTTTTAAAAATAAATATAGTTTTATTTTAGAATTAAAAAAAAAGTTTGGTCCAATCTAAAAACGAAAAACAGAACTGCAAAAACAAAAATTTGAAATAACGAGATTCCCTGTTTGCACTCCTCATTTCTCTTCGCACACCCCACTCTCTCTCTTAGAGAGGTGACTAGATCAATCTGCTGCTCACACCTTGCCTTTTCTTCCTCACATACCTCTCTCTACATTTCTAAATCTCACACCCTTCCTCCCTTTTGGGCAACACATCAGTTTTCTTTCACACCCCTTTTCTTTCTCTTCACTCACACCTCCTCTCTTAGGCCAAGGCCGGTTTGGTCGGTTTTCTCATTTTGGTACAATTTTTTTCTAAAAATTTTTTGAATGGATAATTTTTATTTATTTCAATAATGGGTAAATTCTCTAAGAAGAAATCCTGCTACCATGCACGAATTTATGTAACTCATAATTGAAATCGTGCTCATTCAATTTTGAATGCACATATGATACGTATTTTAGTTAAATTTTGACTAACTTAAATTGAAATAATTAAATACTAAATTAAAAATAATTAATTTCTAAATTACAATAATTAAATACTAAATTTAAAATAATAAACAATTAAGTTAACAAAACTTTTCACTTTCCTATCACTCAGACTAAATCAAATAACATTGTCTTTTCTTATGCATCTTGATATTTTGCTATCATTTAGAATTTAGGTTTAACTTTTCTTATCACTCACACAAAATAAATCTCATCAACACCATCTCATATAGCAAATTATTTGTTGTGTAACTGATAGAAAAATTAAAACCCAAACCCTAATTTGATAGCAAAATTAATTATTTTTAATTTATTATTTAATTATTTTAATTTTGTTATTATTTAACCAACGATTTATTCTTTGATAGATGAAATCGTGCCCATCTATCAAGGGAATAAAATTCTTTTTTCCAAAATTTTCATAGAAAATTGCACGAGAATGGAAAACCAATCGTTTTCTTCCACAACCCTTGACTTCTCTCCCAAATCCTCCAAAAGCAGTTATGTGCCCTCTTGGTGGGGATTACCTTTTAAATTTAGAGATTCTGCGCATATATATTTTTTGTTTTCCTTTCAAAGGGAGTGACTCTGATCCCAGTCTCCACCTTCGGCTTCACGCACAAAAAAATTTCACTCTCATTTTACTCTTCAAACACACCGAGCTCAGCCTGATTAGGTTCCCATTCTTCACTCACTGCTTATTCTCATTCCCAGCTCACTCTGATTTCTCAAAAAAAAAAAAAAAAAAAAAAAAAAAAAACGCATAAAGAGCCAATTTCTAAATTCTCAACTCTTCTTTTCATAACCAGATACGATACATAATCAAGAATCAGAGAAGCAAAGAATCAAAACCAGAACAGTGTAGAAATACAATCGGAAGAAGAAGAAGAGACGGGAGTTTGCGAAGCAACAATGAAAAAAGGCTAATCATCAACAGGTATGAATTCCATACATTGATGTTGTATGGATCTTCCACAGATGCCATATTCTGTTTGTTGTTTGTTGTGTTGCTTCATTTTGATTCTTCTAACTGTTATGCACCGCGAGTGGACCGCCGTCCTCCTCCCCAACGCCACCGGAAGCAAACCCACTTCAACGCCGCTGGAAACTAACTGTTATGCCGATGCTGTTGGCCCAGCATTTTTCTCTTTAGACACCCATTTTTCGTATATACCTGCGTTGCTATTTTGAAAACAAAAACCTGAGCCTTTTCCGCTGGCCCATTTTCTTTTTTATTCCACACCCTTTATTTTTATACATATACACCACTGGACCCATGCATTTGACTCAACATTTGTGTTACAGTTTTTGTAATTTCTTTTTTATAAATATGCCATCATAATTTGCAATAATAAAAAAAAAGTTTTGACAATAATCTTGTCCTTGTTTATTTTTATTATTTAAAATGTTTTCACACTTTACTTCAAATAGTTTTGTTTAATATTTAAATAACGTCATAAATCATGCAATATTTAATTTGAAAAAATTTGATGGGACAGTTAAAATATTCGTTTAGACATTCAAATAATAGTATACAATTTTTTTTTACAAAAATGTATTTGATTTGTATGGTCGTTTGCATAATACTTTAATCAATGAATTGTAAACTTCCAAAAATATCAAAATTTCAAACTTTAACAAAATATAAAGTTTTAAAATTAAAAATATAAAATTTCAAAATTAAGAAGAGTAGAGCAAAGTCAAACTATTGTGAGACCCCAAAAACACGATCCTAAATTCGGTTATGTATACCATAGTTTTTATTTATTTATTTATTTATTTATTGTTTTTTATAATAAACTTTGGTAGTGACACATCCTCGATTTTGAATCTTATTTATTTATATATGGATCACTGTCACAATCGAATTATGAAAAATGTTAGTCATTCTCCTCTTAAACATTTCAATATAATTTTCGCTAGTTAAAAAAACTGTCTACATTATACATTATATTATATATCATACATTGTTCATTATATTTTATAGCTACACTCTTAACTCAAATCAAATACCACTACATAAAATAAAATTCATGTAATTTTTGTTTTCGATAAGCTAATGAATCACGCGTTATATCCGTTATATATTTAAAAGATAGTGTGTACAAAAGCATAAATCACGATTATATAAACATTAAGTAATTTATTTTGATAAAGTATGATCATGCATATTTGAAGCAAACATATAATATATTATAATGAGAATTGAGAAAGATAGAAAGTTACTGTAGTATTGTAATAATCAACATAGATAATATTAATATCAAAGTGAAGTGCTCTTGTCTAATTCAATTTGGAGCTCATAATTGAAATATTCAACAAACTCGTTTAACCACTTCAAACACTCAAATTTGTCATATTGACTCTCATTTTTTGTTTCATATATTGTTAAATATATTACATTACATCTTATAGGTAAATGTCCAAAAATCATAAGCATGCGAGTCCCTAAACCAATCAATTCCTGTAAAGAACAAATAAAGACTTTAAAACTAAAATAAAAAAGATTAGTTAGAGATTAATAGAAATCTTCCTTGAAATTACATATATTCCCATTATCTTAGATCTTAAAGTCTTAAAAACTAAACTTTAAAAAAATTATTCATCAAATTAATTAAACTTACATAATTTTACTGATCCTTCTGTTCTTTACACATCTCTTTATTTAGATTTTTATAATTATTTATTTAGTTATTAAAGAAATAAGGTGCTTAGTTACAAGCCTGCACAACTAACACCCCACAACTACAATATATATCATGGAGACGTTAACAAAATTTATAGAAAGTTATTATAAGGATGGACGTAAGAAAAAATAAAGAGATCCTGATTCTTTAAATTATTTTCATTAATTGTAATATGATATTGAAGTCCATTATAATAATTTTTTTTATGGTCCCATCAACTGTCATTTTTCTAATTTTTGTGTTTAATTTGATGTGAAAAAATGTGTCGAAATTTTTATACCTAAAGATATTATTAAAATATTAAAATTTTATCTTATTTATAAATTTTATGAAATTGATTTAGTTTTATACGTTGAATTAGACTATATAAATATTTTTATATCATGAAATAGTATTTTGTTTTAATATCTTCTTCCATCGAATGTATGGAAAGAACAAATATTTTTTGTTTATTAAAAAATAGAAAAATCTTTTTTAAACTTTTTTTAGCATGTCAAAGTCATATAAAAGAATAGATAAACATAAATACCGTGAGATAGGTACTTTATATATATTTTTTAATATTAGTACTTCTATAAGAACTTACGAATAAATAGTAAAAAGAAGTAATTGAGGGTAAACTGGTATTTTTTTTCCTTTCAACTATTTTTGGTTTAAAAAAGAGTATTATATAACTTTTGTATTTTTATTCGAACATATTACGTGATGTATAATATATTTGTTAATTTTGTAGTAATTATCTTTAAAAATATAAATTGTTTGACAGCGTAAATATTTTTGTACTGGTAAAAATAACCATTAAACTCTTAAAAAAAGTATTCAAGCTTAGAAAATCAGTTGAAGTTGCTGGGGGAAAAACAAACTATTTTTCAATACCAACAGCCTTTTCAACATGTTTATTAAAATAATCCAAAATTTTCAACAGTTTTTTTTTTTCTTCAGTTTCGTACATTCCGATTAATTACTTTCCCGTACAAAAGTGATTTCATTTTGCATTTCAACAAAATTAATTATCTTAATATTTTTAATAAGTTTATCTCCGCAAAATCTGAGATTGTAACTTTATATCTTTAATATGTCGTAGATAACATAATTCTTTAAACAAAATATTTTTTGAAAGAAATAAAATAAATGTTTTTGAATCTAATTTATAAAAGTTAATCAATACAAGTTTTTTGCTTTTTTTAAAGAAAATATGCATAAACTATTTTGAAGTGATAAGAAAATGATTTTTTTTAATCTGTTGAAGTAGAAGTTGAAAGGAATTAATAAGAGGAGAAGTGATACCTATCAGAGCAGCGTCCAGAGACATGGTGGAAGAAAGTTTCACCGTAGGGAGGAAGATGGAAGAGTAACATGATTCTGAGTTTGAAAATGAAGATGAAAAAGAAGAACATGTGGTTTTCCTAACTGACCTCATTGGAATTCTATCTTCACCATCTCATCCTCAAACATCTATTTATATAACTTATACAGTGTTCCTAAGATCTAGAATTGAATCAGGTGATTTTTATTGGTAAACTACTTGGTTTTGGTTTTGTGTCTCACATAATAGAAATAATTCATATAGACTGGTCATTGAAGACGATGGCCCCCTCATGGTCCCTTCTCCTGGGGAGTGCTTTCTAGTCTAGTCAAGCTGGTAGAATAATGAAATACTAATAATCAAAGTATAACTAAATATTAAAATTAGACTTGAGATATCACTGCTTAAATTTAATATAACATCCATTAGCAGTGCTGGTAACTGCTTCAACCATCAGTGTCATTATTTCTCAAAGTGATTTTAATACTTTATATTGGATCCCACCATTTATCTCAATAAGACTATATTTGTAATAGTAACTGACCTCATTGGAATCCTGTCTTCATCTACTCATTCTCAGCAATATATTTATATAACTTAGTCATCATTGTTTCTGCCAACAAAGTGACTCTGGTTAAATAAAATTATAATGATATCATGGCCAAACTTTAGTACAAAGATGTTAGATCTATATAAAATTATAATATTTATAAAATTAAGATAAATACCACAATGAACCATGTGCTCTAAATATTTTTATATTCATGAGATAATAATAGTTAAATAATATAATTAAATCTCCTTCACAATTTCTTTTTTTCTCTTGAACTCAATTTTCTCTTTTTTTTTTTCAGTCATTTCACTCGTAAAAGTTG
>Ga0209700_106809_pt1 | contig 17112 bp, 8 predicted proteins | sample SiratroredBW_FD_187528 | JGI IMG/M metagenome (GOLD analysis project Ga0209700, IMG submission 187528) | Root nodule microbial communities of legume samples collected from California, USA - Siratro red BW (SPAdes) (version 2) | ecosystem: Host-associated > Plants > Roots > Nodule | place: USA...
TATATACTAAAAGAAAAATATTATTTAGAGACCAATGTTTAGTTATCAAATGAAATTATTACTAATTGTGATCAAAATAGTAATTAAATTGTGATCAAAATAGTAACTAAATTAGATTTTGATTGCTAAATAATTACAAAATAGAAGTAATGATTGAATTCAGTAATCAATTAACTCAAGATAAGTGGTATCTAACATTAGTTATCAAAGTTTTAGTCACTTATACCATTAGATTCTAAATTAGTCTCTAGTTTAATTAAATACCAATTTAGAATCTAATGATATAGGTCACTAATGTTAGATACCAATTCTCTTGAGTTAATTGGTCACTAAATTCAATAATTATATTTATTTTATAGTTATTTAGCAACCAAAATTTAATTTGGTAATTATTTTAGTCATAATTAGCAACTATTTTATTTTATGGTTATATATATATATATATATATATATATATATATATATATATATATATATATATATATATATTAAACTACGTTAAATATAACATATTTTCCCTAATATCTCAAATTTAAAGATGGAGAAATTATACCGTTTGTAAAATGATATATTTCATATACATATATATACACGAAAATCAATGAGAAGCAAAAATAACTAAATTTTAGAATGTAGATAATGTTAATAAAATATTGAGAGTGGTGGGGTCTTGTTTTCTTTGATCAACTTGACAAAATGTGAGATTGAGGGACCTTGTAACGTAATTGTTATCTAACCGTATCATTTATGATTTGTGTAGGTGTTCCTGCACGCACATATATTTATATCAGCAACTGGTCCTGCATTTCTGCAATGAATACAGAAGACACAGAAGTATAGTGAGTTGGACAGAGAAAAGAAAAATGTGGTGGCCATTCAGTAGAAAAGGAGAATCTGGGTTTTCATCATCTTCCACAGCACTCCAAGTTACTGATGGTATCAATGGTACCGGTCTCACTGCAATTGTCACAGGTCGCTATTTTTCTCTTTCTCAATCTTTTTCGTTTTCTATTCATGAGTGATCATGTTTAGGGTTTCATATGATTGTGTTAAGTATTATTATTATTATAATTATCTCATAAAATATAGAAAAAGAAATTGAATTTTAAGAAACAAATATTTTTTTATCAGATTTTCTCTCCAATTTAATCATTGAAATTTGAATTTCTGTCAAAATTTCACTGTCTTTTATTGTAAAAAAATTAAGACAAACAATATTCCTCAGAGAAACTAAAATATTTTAATTATCACTTTTTTCGATGAAAATCGATAGCATAAGCTACTTTCATGGTATTTCTCAAACCATCGCCCCTAAATTGTGACTTAGGAGACATGCTACCATTTGTCATTTTCACGAGTAAATGTATTTATATAATGAAAGCAAACTATTAATGCATATATAAAATAAATTTCAATTATTTCAAATAGAACATTAGTACTTTGATAACTTGATACGAAAGCAAATATTTTGATATTATATTTATATTTTAATTTTTTAAATTAAAATATTGATATATTGTTATATTATTTAAATAAAATTGTTAAGTAGATGTTTATTTGATAAACGATGTCACAATATTAATATAGGATGACAAATTACGTAGGAAAATGTCCGTTGTTATTTTTGAGAAATTATTATGAATTCTGTGCGTGAAAAATTATTTTGGTCAATAAAAAATATTTATTATTATTTTATTAATGATGTTTTTATTTTCATTATTAAGTAATTTACTTTATACATAAAGTAAAAATGAATAGAGAAACAACTTATGAAATTCAACAAGACGTTTAGAAAATTAATAAAAAAATGTTAATAATTTATAACACCTGAACCTAACCCCATGAAGAAAAGCTTAATAGTTTTTTATCCCACTATTATGATGATTGTCTTAATTTGTCTTTCCATTTTATGTTTTCAATTTAATTCCATTTTTTTTCTAAAAAGGAGTCAATATAATTTTTTTTATGAAATTAGTAATATCGACCGTTATAATAAAGAACATATTACATTAATAAATAACAAATGAAATACCATTAGTCAATGCTAACACTTATTGAGGAAAATGATATATAATATGTAACTTGAAAAAGGAATATGATGTGTCTTCGTAGCAATATTGTCACAATAAATAAATAAATATATATATATATATATATATATATATATATATATATATATATATATATATATATATAAGAGAAAAAAATATCAAATTAAGAAGATTCAAAATAATGAATCGAAATAATCATCATAAAGGAAAAAATTATTAAACATACAGAGATAATGACGACAATTATTTCCGTAACCTTTTTGTCTCTTTCTTCTGTTCTTTCTCAATCAAACGTAAGATAAAATATGTGAATGAATGAATTTATCATATGAGAAAACTAATATACCATTCTTTTTGTTTTTCACATAATCTATTATGACGGACAATTAAGTATTTAACTCTTCTCAATTAGTAGAATGTATGCAAATTTGACCTTGTAGATCTCAGACGTATCACCTTTCTACACCTAACTGTCCTCTTGATGGAATAAACAGTTTCTAGAACTTTCCATACCTTCTACTTAAACTAATTTCTCATCCATTTGAAGTTCAACTCTTATTTCTTTACCTATCTCTCTAATTGGATTTTCCTTTTGTTTTGAGTTGCAAACACTCTTACTAAACTTTTCTATCAGGTTCTATGCTTTCAAACGTTATTCGAAGTTGACAAACTTTTAAACTATAAAGAATATATAAATTAGAAATACTTGAAGAGTTTTTCAACCCTTTAAAATAAATAAAAATCCTAGTTTGCTTCTTATATTTAGAAGAATACAATAAAAATTTATTCTTAAATAAATGATCATTTCACTCTCATTGACTTAACTATCATACACTAAAAATGAAGAAATTGTTGATTCGACGTTCAAATATAGATGACAAAAAATAGACATCAACCCAAATTTTATCTTTTTCCTACATTTACATAAAAGAAGTGTTTACTCACAAGCTTATTCCTTTTGACGGGACGAAATGCCTCCTTCATTAATAATTTTTATGACCTCCTCTCTTTTAGATTTTTATAATTGTTTTTTGGTATAGTGGGTTTTATATAGTCACTCCACTCTTATTCTTTTTTATTTTATTTATTTTTCACATGTTTTAACAAATAATAGTTTATTAAAAAAAATAGAGGAACTCCACACAAATTGAATCACGTGCCTTTTTAAATCTACCTGAATTATGCACCTCTTTAAAATCTACCTTCAACTGAATCATGTGCCTCTTTAAAATCTACCTTCAACTAAATCATGTGTCTTTTAAAATCTACCTGAATTGTGTACCTCTTTAAAATCTACCTTCAATTAAATCACGTGCCTTTTCAAAATCTACATTCATTACTTTATTAACAATTAGTACCCTAGTTAGCATATTTTTTCCACCCACAAATGTTGTAATCTTATCCATGACCTTCTTTAATCTTCTAACTAAAATTTTATGTGTACAACCAATAAGTGATAATATATAATATGTTTATATGAATAAATTTTTAGATAATAAGGTAGGATATTTTAGAAGAACTTGAAATTTTAAATTTTATGAGAGTATTTGATTATTTAAATTTATATAATTTTAAATTTCATCTAAAAAGTAAAAATATGAAAATGTCGCTTTCACGATTATGTATTTTCTCTTCATACTCATTCCTCTACATTGTCTACTCAGTTAAAACAATATAGTTAACTTAGTTGAGATTGAAACATCATCTACTTAACATAATGTTCTTAACATAATGTTAATATGGATTTCTTTTAAGTTGAAGTTGGTAATGAATAGTGTTGTAAGATCCTTAAAATTTACCTTCTAAGAAATTATAATACACATATAATTAATAAATATAATATATACAAATCACATTTAGAAATAGTTTAAAACATAATCTTCTTTATAGAAATTTTACATTTACAATATAAAACAAAAGTAAAATATGTATAAAAAGAAGATCATGTGTTGTATCAACTCAAGGAGGAGTCTCAATACCTGACAAATCCTCTGCTCACATATAATACACAATACACAAATTTAACAAATTTAAAAACAAAACAAACACCACACATATAAAAAGGATAAGCTAGAGAGTTTAAAATGTAGAATTATAAAGTTTAAATCTTCTATCTTAATAAAAATACCATAACTTATGCACTTATCAATTGTCTCATTCATCACACTATCATTTCCTTTTCTGTACAACACATATGATATGCATATTGACTCATATACGAAGACATTTGACTCTACTTTCGGAAGACTCTTGCATTGAATTATACTAACCCGTAATGTGAGTCCACATAATCACAACAGAAAGGGTCTATCAATCCTCATATGACAAGGTTAATCCATATGGACTGAGACAATTGGTTCTTTTTCACACTGTGACAATTATATGAACCTCCTCCAACTCTCACCACCTGATGATTTTCATCTATGTGATTCCAATCCATTAGTAGAGTTAATATATTTTCTTTCCGTTGTAAGTTCACTAGGACACACTCATGGCTCAAATTCTTAAACATTAGACATCCTAACAACCTAGATACAAGTATCTCCTTTCCTGAAGTGTCTAAATTACTACTCCACTTTATTCATACATAATGAATATCTAAAATCTTTTTATTTAAATATCAAACTCACTCAAATTATAGGAATCTCATATAACTCAATACCAAATAATCATTTAATCAACCTCATTGTATTCATGCAAGTGTAACTACAAGAAACTACATCTTATCAAAGAATCAACTATATTTATACTTATCTCAGTAAATTCATAATCATAACAAGTTCAAAGTAGTTAACCTCTCAAACATTTTCTTATTCAATAACTATCAAAACCTCATTGTATTCATGCAAGTGTAACTACAAGAAACTACATCTTATCAAAGAATCAACTATATTTATACTTATCTCAATCAATTCATAATCATAACAAGTTCAAAGTAGTTAACCTCTCAAACATTTTCCTATTCAATAACTATCAACATCGAATCTCAAGTGCTAAAACTACATCAAGCTAATTGAAACATTTTAATACACTTATCAAAATCATATTAAATTATTTTCATCTATCAAAACCAAATTCATACATCTTTTACACTACCACATTCAATCATCATTGCACTACTCAAATTAAGTATATTGATCACACACCAAATCACACAATCAAGTTCATTTAGTGCTCAAGAACCAAACCTGCAAGAAAAACTTGAGCACTGATAATCAATCATTTATACATATTCAACTCGTCTATCTTAGGGTTCTATTTAAATTTAAAGAACTAGTATAAAGCATTCAACTAACTTTCCTTATCTGGCTTATAGTAAAGCACCTTCCAAAATAACTCCAAAGCCTAAAAATCGTAGAGGATCTCCTAACCTACACCACAAAGCTCTGATCAACTATCAGACTACACCACTAAGACCACGAACTAATAGAGGACCCTTTTGATGCCTTAGATGCCACGTGCAAGCTACTTTTCTAGAGTACCTAAAAATACTCGAATATTGATTTAAAAAAATGAGTAGAAAATAAACTTACCTTGTTTAAAATATGATCAGACACTCTTGCTCTACTTGACGCAAGAGCTTAGACTAACCTCCGATCGTCAGTCTGATGACAAGTGGGACTAGAATTCTAAAGAAAAGGTAAAGGAAAAAAGAATTTTATTATAAAAAAATGATGGTTTTATAAAAATAAAATTTGAATAACTGATATTTTCTATTTATATATAAACTTTTTATTTTGACAATAAAATATTTAGATGTCATTTTAGTAATACCACTTTTATTCTAAAACTATTAACTAAGTCCTTTCGTTCTATTATTGCTCTAGAATAAATTTCGATGATCTTACAATTGTTTTTACATCGTTATATATTAACATTATTTTTAGCTAAGGTTGTCAAAGTATTCATGACAATATCGACAGCGGTTGTTTTAGGTGAACTAGAACTTTTTGTTTGATATTTTTGTGATTAATTTTAGGTCACTGTTTGCAACAATTGTTTTTCGGCCAACGTCACCAATGTTACTTTATGTGTAAATTTGACTAAGATAGGTGAATGAAGAAACTTTCCGTCAACCTTCTATAGGATTCTTAGCTAATATTTGTTGGGGGCATATTTAGCTGGTATCAATTGAAAGTTATTCAGAAAAACCCACACCAACAATGTGGAAAAATAACCTTAATGAATATGAATTGAAATAATTTAGAAAAACTTATCTAATATTTTTAGAAAAACCTAATTGACATTAATTAAGAATTCTTTTTCTAAGTCAACTTAAAAAAGCTTGTAGACCTTGATTAAAAAGAACTTCGACCAATATTGATTAAATAACACCCATAACAAATATTGTAATCATTAAAAATATTTAATATCTAATATTGATTAAAGAACTTTTTATATCTGATAATAATTTAAATACTATAAATTTAATAAATTTAAATGTCTTTATTTAAATATAAAATTTTAAAAATAAAATGATTTAAAATGAAAATAACTAAAATTGATTTTATTTTAATTTTGTAAAAAGGGTGAATTTTTTTATCTAAATAAATCGGGTCTAATTAAGTTTCAAATTCCTTATAAATTTGAGTATTTTTAATTAATTATCTATCATTTTTTTATTGAGTCAAATTTTTATATTTTTCAATTCAATCCCTAATGTTTACTTTTTCTGTTAATTAAGTAATATGATTATTATCTTATTGCTCACTTTACTTATCTGTCTTGGCATATTAAAAGATATGATGTCAAATTTTGTGGTTAATATAAAATAATATTATGGTTAATATAAAATGACAAGTGACTTTTATTATATTAAAAATGTGTTAGATAATACAGTCATAATACTCTTTGATGACTTGCAAATCATCACATATAACAATTAACGAATCACTGTTATCATCTACAGTGACCGCGAGACGATCACTCTATGATGAATGGTTTTTTAGTTGTGATATGTGATAACTTGAGAGTCATTAAAGAATGTGACAATCTTCTTGTCTAAATTTTTTTCAATGAAAAAGTGACTTATTTTACATTACTCTAAATATTGTTTCATAATAATTATAAAATCTCACATTTATTAACATTAAGTAAGATGTCAAGATAACATCCACATTGAGTTAATGAAAATATTAAATGAAAAAAATTCAATTAGAAAATATAAAAAATTCAAGTACTTAATAAAATAAAATAAAAGTTAATAAAAATTCAATTAAAAATATCTAAATGACTTAAAACTTAATTAAAACCTTAAATTATATAAATTTTTAGATTAGTCAACAAAAAATTAGAAAAACACTATGCAACCTACGTTGATGTGTACAATTACAATACCCAAATATGCAAGTGGAAATGATTGAACAAGATAGGGAGCAACTGTTTCAAACATGGTGTAAGACCTAATTTTCCAAACAAACTACCTCAACCTTACAAGTGAGGGTTCGCCAACATTGCTTAGTTGTTAACTGAGTTCAACACTATACAACCTAGGTATAAGACCATCTTTTAAGAAAATGTCATATTTTCTTGAATTTAAATTTTGATAATGTATATATCTTAAATCAAATTAAAAAAAAATCATAATTTTTTGTTTGTTTGTTACATACATACACATGTTAATTATAGTTGTTGTTATTGAAAGCACAATAGGTGCATCAAGTGGTCTTGGAGCTGAGACTGCTCGTGTTCTTGCTTTGCGTGGTGTCCATGTGATTATGGGAGTGATTGAAATGATTGATGCAAATAATGTGAAGAAATCAATACTTCAGGAAATTCCCACAGCTAAAGTTGATGTCATGAAGTTAGATCTAAGCTCAATGGTGTCTGTTCAAAATTTTGCAACTGAGTTTAATTCAACTGGTCTTCCGTTGAATATTTTGATGTAAGTACCAACAACATTTTAAAACATACTTTTTCTTTCATATAGTATTTCATATATCCTTCCAAATACTTAATCATGATCATTTACTGAAATAATTTAGTAATATTTCTTTCTAATTTATTTGTTTTTATTGTAATTCTAAGAAACAATGCAGGGATTTGTGCAGCCCCTTTCATTCTATCGAAGGATAACATTGAACTTCAATTTGCTATAAATTATTTAGGTATTTTGAATTTATCTAATTTTCATTACAGTAATTTTTTTATGATATTAGGATGTGTTTGGAGGTTATAAGTAATTATCATATGAAATTTATGCATATTCATTTCACACTCATAATTTGGAATAAAATATCAAAAAACTTAATTATTTTTACAAAAGTTATTAAAATAATCTCAATATTTATTTGTTGTCCAACACAATTTGACAGGTCATTTTCTTTTAACAAATTTGCTGCTGGATAATATGAAAAAAACAACAGAAGAAAGTAAGATACAAGGAAGAATTGTCAATGTTTCCTCAACAGGACATCGCTTTACTTATCATGAAGGAATACTTTTTGACAAAATTAATGATCCATCAAGGTATGAAGTAGTTTAAATATATGCGAGTAGATCCTACTTGGATCAATCAGAACCATACAATAATTGTATAAAAGATATTTTCTTAGCAAGTATAAAGTGGTGTTAAAATTGAAATCTAAATCCTTCCTCGTTAAAATCCTCTTAGACATTTCTCCTCTTCTCAAACACAAAGTGATATTTTGAGAATGACATTAAAGTTGAAAGTGTTGGATTATCAAAATAACAAGCCAGAAAAAAAAATTAAGATTGAAATAAAACATTTTTATTAACATTGTAAGGTTCTATATATACACAAAATTTAACAAATTCAGAGTGTAAAGTCTATACTTATAATGATCTCTCTCTCTTTCACTCATTTCCTCTCTCTCTATATATATATAACTTAAATTAAAGAAATAACAGAAAATTATTAAGGCAATTAAGTCTAATACATGTTTGCAGTTGAAGATCTGTCACAATATTATACACCATTATCATCCAGTTTATAGTAGACGATCTTCTGCATCCTTTTACGAGATGGTCTAATCATTTGACTAAGCTTTGTAGGAGATTGTCTACTACACATGATTTAGAGCTAAAAATCACAATTAATCTACTCAAATAATGGAAGAGCTTCCAACATCATCTTCCTTTGTCATCAAACAAAAAATTAATCTACTCTAAACACCATTTGAACCTTGATCTTGGCAAGAACTTCATAAACACATGCTAGATTTTTCTCCAGGGCTATCTTCTCAATTCTAACCTTCCAAGACTCAACAATGTATCTCACGAAGTGCGGTCTAACATTTATGTGTTTTGTCCTCTCGTGGTAGATATGATGATAAGCTAGATTTGTGATACTTTAATTATCATAATAAATAGTCATACAATCCTGCATAACACCTAACTCTCCAATTCAAGCATTGTGCCTTCTTTACCCTTTCTATGAACATGATATATTCTACTTTGGTAGTATATAAGGCCACCACTGATTGAAAACTGAATTTTTAGTAAATTGAATTATCAAACAATGTAAAAGGTTACCAGAAAATGACTTTATCGTATCATTCAAATATATCAACACTCACTTCAAAGACTACTAATGAACAGTTCAGGATCTGTCATGAACGTGCTAACCAAACTAATAGAATGTGCTACATCTGGTCTGCTACAAACCATCTCATACATTATGCTCCCTACTCCTTTAACATATGAAATGACCTTCATTTCCTCCTTTCTATCTTAACACTAGGAGCTTGGATAATTGAGAGCTTTGTGTGATGTCCCAAAGGTGTTCCCACAGGTTTAGATTCATGCATTCTAAACCTCTCAACCACCTTCTACAAGTATCTCTGTTGAGACAGACGCAATATCTCAACAATTTGATCCTACATTATGTTTATTCTCAATATTCGCCTAGTCTGACCAAGATCTTCACTTCAAACTCGGAGCTTTTTTCTTTCAACTCTTCTATTTCATTTTTATACTGGTTAGCTATAAGAATATCACCTACATATAAGAGCAAAAGTAATATTGACTCTTCTTCTCTTTTGAGGATGTAGACGCAATTATCATAACTACTCCTCAAGAACCTTATATACATTAGGAAGTTTTCAAATCTCCTGTACCACTCCTTGGACTCTATTTCAAGCCATATAACAATTTCTTTAGGAGACACACCTTCCCTCCTTCTTTGACAAACCTCTCAAGTTATTGCATGTAAACGGTCTCCTCCAAGATTTCATGTAAAAAAATTGTCTTTATGTTTAATTGTTCCAACACCATATTGTACTAGTTTACAATAGACATGAAAATCCCTATTAACCAATTTTTACCAAAGATTAGAAGATATCGTTATAGTTTACGCCCTCTACTTATGTAAACCATTTCCCGCCAGTCTAGCCTTGAACCTATATCTTTCCACACCTAGTATTCCCTCATTTTTCTTGAACAACCATTTGCATCCTACCACCTTCTGATTTCTTGGTATATCAATAAACATCCATGTGGGGTTTTTTCTCATAGATTCAATCTCCTCCTCCATGGTAAGCTTCCATAACTGACCTTCTACGTGTTCTATAACCTCCTCCTAGAAGTTTCTAGGATTTGAACCATCTATCTCTTTAGTTGTTATATAAGCATAGGTGATGAGATCAACATATCAAAAAATTTATGTAAGTTTAATTGTCCTCCTCTCCCTATCACTCGTAAATTAATAGTCGGAGTCAACCTCTGCCTGTTTAGGCCTTATTGACTAAGAGATAGAAAGGTTAGTTTACATCGTTTGGTGACTCATTGTCTGACACCTTCAAGTGATTTAATCCATCAGTAGAAGGCTTCATTTCAACATGGATTTTCTCACTCCCCTTCTCTAGATCTCTTCACATCATAACCATTCCAATTTTATCAAATGTGAAATCCTTACTAATAAAGCATCTAGCCTCTCTAGACTCCAACCTCCACATCTTATACCCTTCACACCTTCTACATTTTCAACGCGGATACACCTCTCAACCCTTGCTTGTAATTTGTCATTCTTGACATGTTCAAATGTCGAGGAGCCAAACACCCTCAGATTCTCATAAACTATATGCCTTCCACTTCATACTTCCATAGGAGTTTTGCAATTTAGAGCAGACGATGGACTCTTATTTATTAGGTAGATGACAATGTTTTGCAGTTTCTCCCCAGAAGAACTTAGGCAATCCAACTATTAGTAACATACATCTCATCTTTTCTGAAATGATTTTTTTCATCTAGCCCATTTTGTTGTAGTGTACCTACAACCATCTTATGCTTCTTTATACTTTCCACTATGCAAAACATATTGAGCTCTCTTTAAACAAACTCTTATCCATTGACTATCTTGAGTATTTTCACTCTAGTCTCCTATTAATTACTCACCATGGTATGTCACTCCTTAAACCTCTGAAAAGTCTCAGTCTTACATTTCAAGATATAGATCCACACTCTCCTTCCGTAATTGTCTATGATGGTGATGAAATAAAACCCTCAACCATGATTTTAACTCTCATTAGACTCCACAAGTCTACATGAGTATACTGACAGGGTCTATTAGATACATGCCTATCAATGTTAAACTTTAATCTATGAAACTTTACCAAGTAAGACCACTCCACCTTCTTTCAGTTCCAAGGTCTCAAATAACTACTTCATTGGACACGTGTGATAAATGCATCTTGAGTCCACGACGCAACTCCTTTATGTATTAGAAGAAAATGTCACCAACACCCCTACAGACTCGTAGCTATCAGACGCTAAAGTAACATCAGCAAATTCTTTTTGGAAATGAGATTTGTTGCCTTTCCCACTTCTCTTGTTTTGTGGACAACTTGACTTGAAGTGATATTTTGCTGTGACAGTTGTAAAACTCAACTTCTCCTTCATCGTCTGATGAGTATTGATTTGTCTTCTTTTGCTTAAGTTTTTTTTTTTCTTTCTTTCCCTTCGACTTTGACACATTGAGACTCAACCCAGTATCCTCTCCCTTTGACTCTTGAATCTTCTAAAGCTCCTTAATCCTTATTGAGGTTTGCACCTCCTCTAGAGTAATGGTTTACTCCTTCCTAAATAACAAAATATCTTTAAAATGTTCACATGTCTTAGGAAAGGCACTAAAAAGAAGTAAAACCTCATCCTAATACCCATGCTCAAGTTTTATCTAAATGTTCTCTAGGTAGTCCATATTGTTGCTAAAATTTGATAGCTACTTTTGTATTAGTCATTTTGAGATAATACAACTATTGCTTCAAACAAAGTCTATGTGCTAAAGACTTATTCATATATAATAACTCAAGTTCTTATCATCAAGACACAAAATTATGGTGTTCTTAGCTTTGTTGATCATGTCAACCTTCTCCTTCTAAAGACATAGACATTGGCATTTTCGTCTCACCCTTCAAAGCCTCGACATAACCATATTGTATCAAGATGACCTCTATCTTGATTCTTCACAATCTAAAGTCATTGTCCCCAAAAAACTTCTCCATGTCAAACTTGTTGGGCATGTATTCAACTTCTTGACTTTCTTTTATTTTTTTTCACAGACGACGTCAATTTTTGTGTTCTCAACAATAAAATCAAGAAACAACAAAAAAAATAAAACAAGATTGAAAGCAAGCATTTTTATTAGGAGGTTTTATATACAAAGTCTAGCAAGCTTAAAGTGTACAGTCTATACTCATAATGATATCTACATATAGAACCTATAGTAAGAGAATAACAGAAAATCGTTAAGACAACTAAGTCTAATAAATACCTGTATTGGATGGTCACAACACTACTAGACAGTCTCTAATAGATGATCTTCTGCTCTCTTCTATCAAACGGTCTAATCGTTTGATTGAACTCTTCAACAAATTATTTACAGAACATGATTTAGTCTCAAATATTACAAAAATCTAAAACTCTCTTAATCTTTCCTTCTTTTCACAAACATGATGAACACCATGCTCACAATCAAGTCATTGTTAACAATTTTAGTCTTTTGTATATATTATATATTTAATTTAAATTATCTACTCTAAAAAAAGTTGATTAACCACTTTCTTAAGTAAAGAACTTTAAGTCTAACCCAACCTTACCAAATTGGCTTGTAAGATGAGGTTTGCACTCACTTATAAATTATTGAAAAGGCTTATCTCTAGTCAATGTGGGATCCAACACACATTACAAGAAAAAAGTTATTTAGAGACCAAGTTTTAGTTACCAAGTGAAATAGTTGCTAATTGTGACCAAAATAGTCACCAAATTAAATTTTGGTTGCTAAATAACTACAAAATAGAAGTAATGATTAAATTTAGTGACCAATTAAGTCAAGATCGTTGGTATCTAACATTAGGTGCCAAAGTTTTAGTGACCTATGTCATTAGATTGTAAACTGATATCTAATTAAGTTAGAGACTAATTTAGAATCTAATGGTATAAATCATTAAAATCTTGGTATCTAATGTTATATACCGATTATCTTGACTTAATTGATTACTAAATTTAATCATTACTTATATTTTATAGTTATTTAACAACCATAATCTAATTTGGTGACTATTTTGGTCACAATTAGAAACCATTTCATTTAGTAGTTAAAATGATCTCTAAACAGCATTTTTCTTGTAGTGACACTTCCCTCACATCGAGACTCCCCAATTCATGCATGGGACTATATATTTAAGGGTGACCGGATAGCTGTTTGATAGTAGGTGACCCGATAGGCCCAACAACTCTACTAGGATAGGCTCTGATACCATCTTAATTAAGAAGTGAACTTTAAGACTAACTCAACCTTACAAAATCGACTTGTAAGGTGAGATATACACCAACTTATAAACTATTGAAAGATGTTATCTTTAGTTGATGTGGGATCCAACACAATTTTAACGTGTCTTTTTTCCTAAATATATTTTTTCTTCCTCAAAATTTGAATCAAAACATTGTTGGAAAATCCAATAGAATATCAATACCAATAACATGTTAATTATTGAGATTTTTTATAGGAGTATCTTTAGTAAAAAATATAAAAGAATATATAAAGTAAAAAATAAATTGATTTGTATATAATATAAACTTAATTTACGCATAAATTAAAAATAAAATTTTGGAAAAGTTATATGAAAGAATTTCTATAAATTCACTTATGTATAAATGAATTTTAATTTATGACGAAGACGTTTTCGATTTATTATTCTTATTTTTTCTCTTGTAAAAATTCTTATACAAAAGTTTAACATAGGCTGATGACATTTCCACTGTGACAGCCAAAAAAAGTAATAACATCTACCATTCTTAATGACAACTAAAGTGTCAACATAGCAAACAGTATCTATGTTTTGGTTGATGAAACTAAATTAATGTTGATTTTATTAGGGTTGACCTCACGTCCACCACTAACCATTAGTATCAATTTTCATTATTTGTGGTAATTGTTTTACCAACTGTTGAATATATTTCTTCTATTGATGACTAAAGTAAACAAAAATCATTTTCTTATCATTTATAAAATATTTCTGTTTCATTTTTAATATATAAAAATTTCAGCATACAAGCATATAAGAATTACAGTATGATTGCAAAATATAAGTGTTCTTCATAATTCATTTGCTTTCTTATGTACAGATACAACACCTGGCGTGCATATGGGCAATCAAAGCTTGCTAACATTTTACATGCCAATGAACTTGCAAGACGTTTCAAGGTTTTACCATAGTAAATTTTTCATTATTTCGATTGATTAATAATTTGTTTAACTATAATGAAACAATGTTCTTGTTTGTAGTATTTTTTATCAGCAAGAGACATCACAGTTAATATATATAGATCCACAGATACCAAACCATTTTATAAAAATCAGAAGAAAATAAAGCTTAATTTCTGTTTGCACATACTAAAAATCCCTAAGAAAGAGTGGTTATGTTTTATTTACTTTTAGAAGTAAATAAATACCAACTAACGTGGTAGTTCCTCTAAATTGTAGTAACCATCTCCATTCATTTCTTAGAAGCACTTCATTAAAAGTTGTTAGATCCTTCACCTAAGACCACTACTTTTGATAAATTTGATTTTAGGCACCTAATAATCCACAAAATCCATTTCTCATAAAAAATCAATATTCTCAACATTTACAATAAGAAGATTCCACTCCACTAAGTCATAATTTCTCAAAGTGAATCTTAAAAACAATAAAACTTTCTTACTTTTCGTAACCTTATTTATCACATCATTTGCTGTAACCACATTGGACAATAACTTCTTCCCCAAAAAGTAGTACTCATCTTAATATATTAGCAAGAATTTTTTTAAACCACTTTATACGTTCTACTAAAAAAATGCTTACCGCTTATGTTGAAATTGCTTATCCTTTCATCAGGTAATTATCAACAAGTATTTGGCAAAATTATATTATTATTAGTTACCAATTTTTTTAAGTCCTAGGTTTGAATAAGTTTTGTGGCCAATCATGTTTTTAGACATACTCAAAGTCCGCATTACTTCTAGATTTAATCTTGCAACTTCTCATATTAGACAGGTCTTTTAGAGGCCATTTTATTTGACAAAATATTTAGTTTATTTTTTAGCAATAAAAATACCGAGTAATAAAACTTTTCTATTTTGAAAAATTGTATAGGAAATAGTTAGGACAATAAATGGAAACATATAAAAGGCTGTTTTTCCGGTTTTTTTATGTAATTTTTCAATTAAGAAATAATACGATGCATTAAATATAACACTTGTTCAATATTGCAATTGTCCAGGAAGATGGAGTAGATATTACTGCGAATTCTGTTCATCCAGGAGCTGTCTGCACAAATATATATCTTCAGAATCGATTGTTGACAGGTAATTAATATGTTTATATAAATTAATAGTCTACATCAAAAATTATAATAACCATCGTTAAATTTCTAAGTAATTAAATTGTTGTATCTACATAATCTTCTACTTTTAGCTATCTTCCAAAAGTTTCACTACTTATTCTTTTGGTGTTATAATCTTATATTTTCTACAAAATCAATAATATTGCTTGAAAAATGAAAATAATTGTGTCCATTTCGTGTTTTTTTTTCTATAATAAAATAACATCATTATGTATTGTCCAAAGTGAGTATAAAATTTTTTAATTATTAAAATGGACAAATCGTGTCACTCTAACACAATTTTTATGTAAAAAATTCATATATCAATTAGATACGATTTCATTTATGCAATAAAGAAATCGTGTTTGTCTCTCATAATTTTTGGTCAGCTTGAGAATCATCCCATGTAGGTATGATTTCAGTATTATGTGAAAACCATATTCCTCTTATCTTTTTCTTTTGACTTTATTGTATTTAGATTGGTGTACAACTTAATAAATACAATAAATATCACACTAATCTTAATTTTTTGGATCACCCATCCTTCTTAATATTTATTGTGGTTTACAAAAATTTAAATATTTATCTACACATTTATTGTATTTATTATGTTATACATTAATCTAGATACATTAAAGAACAAAATAAAAGGAAGGTTAAGCATTTATGTTGTTCTAGTGCATTTAGATATGTAATAAATGGTAGATAAATATTTAGATTTTTGTATACCAAACACAATGTATGTCAAGAAGGATTAGTGAATTCAGTTCAAACCTAATTTTAATTAAAAATTAATGTAATTAAAATTTTACTTTGTTATGTGGGTTGTCAGCAACTAAGAACACTTAATTAAAATTAATGCAATTAAAATTCAAATCCAATTAAGAATTAAGAGTATTGTTTTGCATGTTCACCTCCTTGATTTATGAGTTTCAATTTTAATTAAAAGAAAATAAGATCACCATCCAATTAAAATTAATGTAATTTAAATTTAAAATAAATTTCAAAGAAAATTAAAAATTAGGAGTCTTTTTTTGTTGCGCCATTCACCTTTTTGATTGAATTGAACTAGTTTCAATCTCAATTAAAATAAAATCATCAAATTAAGGCACTTTTAATGTTCATCTCTTTTATTTCTTTTAGTCTCTTGAAAAATCCTTGAAATACTTTCTTTTATTTATTTTTCCTAACAAAAGATGTTATATATATATATATATATATATATATATATATATATATAT
>Ga0209700_106810_pt1 | contig 17107 bp, 13 predicted proteins | sample SiratroredBW_FD_187528 | JGI IMG/M metagenome (GOLD analysis project Ga0209700, IMG submission 187528) | Root nodule microbial communities of legume samples collected from California, USA - Siratro red BW (SPAdes) (version 2) | ecosystem: Host-associated > Plants > Roots > Nodule | place: USA...
AAAAAAGATATTTTCAAACTTTGAAAGGGTTTCACGAAAATGTAATGCCTAAACTTTTTCCAAAAACTTCATGTACTCCTAATTAGAACACAACGAAGGCCTCTAAAATGTTTTTTTTTTTTTTTTTTTCATGAAACTAAATTTGCCACGAATTAGCTTCTAGAGGAAAAAAAGTGAAAAGCCGAATAAAAGCAAAACTTAACAAAATAAATAAATAAATAAATACAAACTAGATGGTTTCCTATTGTAAAAGTCTAAGTTACATTTATGATCCCCTTAACATTCTTCCATGAGTCTAAATGTTTACGTTTAAAGATTTCCTCATATACCTACACAAAAACAACAAAATACAATTAGTTATGGAAAAATATGTTGCAACTGCAAGAAAAAAAATAAAAAAAATAAAAAAAATCAACAAATAGAATCAAATTTAGCAATCAAAATTGCTACCGAAATGATAGAGCTAGTGACGAAAATTTCCTTACAATTTAGATTCGTAATACGCCTGTGTATTTGGTCTGTGATTTTTGTAAATTCAGTCTAGCTTTATATTTTAGTCTCAAGTGTTTGCTATCTTTTTGGTGTCTTCTCTTATATCTCTTGAGGTATTCAAGGAGACTTCACCTAAGAGGCTTGCACAACACCTTAAGATGTTATCTTAGAAAGAGGTAAGTTCTTTCAAAATATTTCCAATCAAAGGTATAAAGTAATAAAATTAAGAAAAACTTAATTTGAAATGGTTAACTGAGAAGAGAGATTATGACAATATTTCAAAGAGTTCTAAAAACAAGACAAACTAGAATTAGGCAAATTTTAGAAGGAAATACACAAAATGATATCATAAAGAATGGTTCTAGAATTGATTAAAAATGAGATAAAAAAATGATATAAATGACACATGGGTGTTGAAGGAGGAAGAGGATGAAGTATCCATAGTGAAGTCTACCTATAAAGTACTGCAAAATACAAACTCAATGGAAGGTAAAGAAGTTTCTAAATGTCTTTGAAGCTTAAAAGTGGCCCCTGCGACCCAAACATATAGCTTGGAGAGTAATGTGGGATAAAATACCAATTAAAGTAAATGTAGAGAAAGGGATACGGGGCAAGAAAATACTCTGTGTACTCTATCATGAGCATGTGGAGGCACTGAACCATTTATTCATTGTTTGTAGCATAGCACAAATAATCTGGAATATGTGTGATAGGTTGACAGGTGTTACATCAACTACACACAATGTCAGCAACCTTTTTCTTCACTTTCATTTGATGGTACTAAATGAAATCAAAACAAGGTATAGAAAATAATTTGGTTAGCTCTCATTTGAAAGATATGGAATCATAATGAGATCGATCATTTTCAGGGTAGGGAGATGGGAGACATTTTTTTCATGGCTCAATTAAAAGGTTGGATGTGGACGAAACGCAGTATTTAGATTGAACTTCTCTTACTATGATTTTATTGCCCTATTCAATGCCTCAAACAAAACATTGTAAATGCAGAACCATGTTTTGGAAGCAGGGTAGGAGTAGTTGGTTATCTTGCCAACAGGTTTTTGTTATGGTTTCATTGATATTGTAGTAGACAACTATGGAAGGATAGGTTGGATTGTCTTCCAATTATTTTATATAAGGGTTTGAATGTTCCCTTTAATTTATTTTATTATTCTTTAATAAAAAACTTAATTTCTATTTTAATTAAGACATATTATCTATCATAGAGTCTTTATATCTTTCATACACATAGTAGTAGTTACATCATCTCTTTATATGTTTTTTTAATACAAACTTTCCATTTGTTTTTCGAGTATCATGTTACATATATGATAAGTGTTATAACTTATCTAAGGAATCATTATGCATCATTGGTTGCATGACCTGATGCTGCAGTATTGCATTTATTATTTCCAACAAATAAGTTAATGCAATGTCTTTGTTTGCTCACTAACCAAGGAATGTTTCTATGGAAAATTTATAACAATTTTCGCACTCAAGGTTTAATGTTTAAAATACCCTCACGTAGCTAAAGGAAAAAAGTACTAGTTGGAGACAAAAGGGAACTTGTCTACACATATTGATATGAACCAAGAGTGGAAAGATGCAAATAGCCAGAAGGAGGCCCAAGAAGAGAGAGCAGCCCAAGAGGAAAGAGCCAAAAATCAACATGCAGTGAAGAAAAAAGAACGTGGACAGTGCATCAAGAAAACACCCAAATGGATCAATGATTATCACGTGGAATTCGGTTGTAACAGAATTAGCGAGCATAACGAGGGAGCATGCACAAAGTGGGGACCAAAGGGCCTTGAAATAGAGACTGGAAAAGAGATACGAGAGGAGGAGAATATTGCGCAATGGAAATGAAGTCTGCGGCCCCAAGACTCAGAATGAGGGGAATTAACATGCATTGAGATTCTGTTTTTTTATTATTTTATTGCATTTCCCAGTGCATGAACTTACAAAAAGGCTAATAATACCACAGTGCTACCTTTGTCTCCAAATCTCTATATACTTTCGTTTAGTTTTCATCATTTTTTGGTGCTTTCGTTGAGAGGTCGTAAGAAACTCACCATGGCTGAGGGAACTCGTATGTCCCGAATGGAAACTATCACGAAAGGAAATGCAGACACCATCCACGAGCTCAAGGAAGGATAGATTGAGTTGTAGGGTCAGATTGCCGCTTTAACGGACATGGTCAATGAGCTTTTGACAAATGGGGAAACCAACGCGAGGGTCACTCTCAAAAGAGAAGGATCGAGGCAAGAGGAGCATTCTGAGAATCGAGAGGTGACTGGCTTCCGAGGACCTCTGGGAGTGAGAGTGGAGATTCCGATGTTCGATGGCAAAGGGGTTGAGGAGTGGATTTTCAAAACGCAACAATATTTTGAGTTGTACCCATTGGCAGAAGAACAACGAATTCGCACCGGTTCATTCCACTTTAATGGTGCTGCTTACTCGTGGTATCGTTGGATAATTAACAACCATGTGCAACAAACTTGGGAGCAATATTTGGAGGGATTGAGGTTATGTTTTGGAGCCAACCTGTACCATGACCCTAGAACTGCTCTAAAGGAGCTCAAACAAACAACATATGTAGGGGAGTATCAGTCACAGTTTGAGGAGCTATCAAATCAGGTGACCGGGCTAACCGAACAATGGTTGGTTTCGTTTTTCATCACCGGACTAAACGATCACTTGAAGTATGACCTGTTGCTAGCTCAACCGGTGTCTTATGCAAGCGCGGTGTCCATTGCAAAGATCTAGGAGCAGAAACAACTGTACATGCAACAACTAGGAAGACCCCGGGAAATAGAAATACGGGGAATTCGTTTGAGAAGACAACAAACAACTCGGTAGGACTAACTCGCTCTCAGAATTCTAGCCGGAATTCTTGGGTATCTAATCGCAGCACCAGTCCGACTACAAAACAGAATGCACCAACTCAACCGACTTCCAATGCGTCAGTCACCGAGAGTGTAGGGAGTACCAACAAAAACCCTTATCGCAAACTATCGACCCAAGAAATCAGGAGCCGCCGAGAGCGGGGACTCGGTTATTACTGCGATGACAAGTACTCGCCCGACCATAAGTGAAAGGTTTCTTGTTTGTTGTTGATAGGAGAGGAAGAGTTGGATGAGTTGAAGAGAGCGAGAGATCAACAGGAGGAGGAGCCTTTTGTAGAAGAGGTGTCTGTGACAACGACACCCGAAATCAGTCTCAACGCCATGACAGGGGTGTATCACCCACGCACACTCAGAGTGTCAGGATCATGCAAAGGGAAACCTGTGATGATATTAGTTGATAGGGGTAGCACCCACAACTTCATCAAATCCACGTTTGTAGAAGGTTTGAATTTGGTGGCGACAGAAATTCCAACTTTTCAAGTGATGGTGGGGAGTGGGAATTCTCCAGAATGCCATGTTAAATATATGGAGGTCCCCATTCAACTACAGGGGCACGAGTTTATAACGGAGTTTTTCGAACTAGATATGAATGGTACCGACATGGTCCTCGGGGTTTAATGGTTGGCGACTCTTGGTAACATTACACTAAATTATCGAGACTTGACAATGAAGTTTGAAAGAGATCAACAAATGGTGGAATTACAAGGGGCAGGGGCCCTCGACACTGATCCGCTGAGTCGGCGGCGTTTAAAGAAATGGTAGCTGCCCAAGGAGTAGCATGCATGTACCACTTATAGGTAAAGATACACAACTCGGCAAACCGAAATGGTCCTTTCGAGAGAGGTGATAGGGAGCTGCAACAACTTCTACAGAAACATGATGCTGTGTTTGCTGAGCCCGAAGGCCTACCACCCTAAAGGTCCATAGACCACCGAATTCATTTGGAACCGGGAGCAAAACCTGTAAATGTAAGGCCCTACAGGTACCCTCACTACCAGAAAGAGGAGATTGAAAGGCTCGTGGAAGAGATGTTAAAAGCTGGCATCATTAAGGACTCCCAGAGTGCGTTTTCAAGTCTTATATTGCTGGTGAGGAAGAAGGATGGTACATGGCGATTCTGTGTAGATTACCGAGCGCTAAATGCTATAACAGCGAATGATAAGTTTTCGATTCTGACCATAGATGAGATCATGGACGACTTAAATGGGGCCAAGTATTTCTCCAAGCTCGACCTTCGCTCCGGGTATCACCAGATTCTTATAGCGAGAGATGACATCCATAAAATGGCTTTTCGCACTCACTTGGGTCACTACGAGTTTGTAGTCATGCCGTTCGACTTGACCAATGCCCCCGCAACTTTTCAGGCCACCATGAACAAGTTATTCTGACCGTATTTACGACGATTTGTAGCAGTTTTCTTTGATGACATCTTGGTTTACAATCAGACAAGAAAGGATCACATGTACCATATAGACCTTACCCTGACATTGCTGCACAACAATAAATTATTCGCTAAGAGGTCTAAGTGTATGCTACTCCGCGGCTTCTTAGGACTCACGGGGTACTATCGAAAATTTGTTCATGCCTATGCTAATGTAGTTTTTTCCCTGACCGAATTGCTCAAGAAAAATGCTTTCAGATGGCATGCCGAGACCGAGTCGGCCTTTCAAAAACTGAAAAGTCTAATGACAAACACCCCAGTCCTCGTGTTACCGGATTTTTCAAAAGAGTTCGTGGTGGAAACAGATGCCTCAGGTACTGGCATCGGAGTTGTTCTGTCCCAAGAGGGACGATCGATGGCCTACTTTAGCCGTAAATTGAGTCCCAAGATGGTCGCCTCCTCGGCTTATGTTCGGGAGTTATACACCATTACTGAAGCAGTGATGAAGTGGTGACACTACCTTTTAGGTAAATGGTTCTGCATCAAGACCGATCACAAAAGTATTCGTGACTTAATGAGCCAGGTGGTTCTCACTCCGGAGCAACAATTCTATATGACCAAGCTTCTCGGATTCAATTATGAAATCGTATACAGGCCGGGTAAATTAAATCAAGTGGCGGATGCTTTATCTCGGAAGGAAGAACTAACAACCGAGGCCACTCTACAAACTTATTCCACTATCCAGTCGCCTCTCATCTCTCAAATTGTTGAGCTTAATCAATCCCAATCGGAAATGCAAGAGTTACACCAACAATTGGCCAACGGGGTACTTGACTCATCATTTTCCACATGGGAGGGTATGATTACATGTAACAGTCGTGTGTGGGTACCCGACAATGAGGCGATTCGAAGCTGACTTTTATGGGAATTCCACAACTCTCCTCAAGCTGATCATGAGGGAGTGTTAAAGACATTTGTAGTGCTAAGTACTTTATTTTTCTGGCCACGCATGAAACGAGATATAATCAACCATGTTAAGAGTTGTGTAGTTTGCCAGACCACTAAGTATGCCACGGACAAGCCGTAGGGATTACTTCAACCTTTATAGGTTCCAACTCAACCATGGAGGAACATCTCCGTGGATTTCATTACGCAGTTGCCCAAGTCAGAAGGTTATACCACCATTTGCATAGTCGTTGATCGCTTTAGCAAGTTTGCTCACTTCCTACCGCTCAAACTCGGTTTCACAGCCAAAACAGTAGCTCAAGTATTCATATCCACAGTGGTGAAACTTCATGGATTTCCCACCTCCATTGTCTCGGATCGTGATCCTCTGTTCTTGAGCAAGTTTTGGCGCCAACTTTTTAAATTCAGCAGAACGCAACTGCATTACAGCTTCGCCTACCACCCGCAGAGCGACGGCCAGACCGAAGTCGTTAATCGTTGTTTGGAACAGTATCTACGTGCTTACTCTCACTGGGAACCTCATAAATGGGTCACCCATCTGCCATGGGCTGAATTCAGTTATAACACTTCGTTCCATACAGCTATTGCCATGACACCTTTTGAAGCATTATATGGTTTTTCCCCACAGGTTATTCCGGGGTATGTGCCCAGTTCATTCGCCATTGCAGAGGTTGATGAGCTCCTTTGTGCCCGGACAACATTGGATCAAGAAATTCAATATCAACTGAAACAAACACAAGAGAAAATGAAGAAGCATGCTGACCGAACGCGTTGAGATGTAGTTTTCACAGTGGGAGATTGGGTATTGCTTAAACTGCATAAATACCGACAACAATCCCTAGCAAGGCGACTCAATTTTAAGTTGACCAAATGTTACTTTGGCCCGTACCAAATCGTGCAAAAAGTAGGAGCCGTAGCATATCGACTTAAGTTACTAGAAGATTCGAGCATCCACCCTGTTTTTCATGTATCCCTACTTAAGGCCTATCAAGGGAAACTTCCGACAACTATCCCTACAATGCCTGCGCCGGTATCCACACCAAAATTACACCCAACCACTATCATTGATCGACGATTCGTTGATATCGAAGGCAAACACACATTACAAGTCCTGATCGAATGGGTGGGTTTACCCAGGGAAGATGCCACATGGGTATGTTGGACCGAGTTGCTCAAGGAATTTCCAGCCTCTGACCTTGAGGACAAGGTCATTGTGGAGGGGGAAAGTGATGATATGAACCAAGAGTGGGAAGATGCAAGTAGTCAGAAGGAGGCCCAAGAAGAGAGAGCAGCCCAAGAGGAAAGAGCTAAAAATCAACATGCAGTGAAGAAAAAAGAACGTGGACAACGCATCAAGAAAACACCCAAATGGATCAATGATTACCACATGGAATTCGGTTGTAACAGAATTAGCGAGCATAACGAGGGAGCACGCACAAAGTGGGGACCACAGGCCTTTGAAATAGAGACTGGAAAAGAGATACGAGAGGAGGAGAATATTGCGTAATGGAAATGGAGTCAGCGGCCCCAGGACTCGAATGAGGGGAATTAGCATGCATTGAGATTCTGTTTTTTTATTATTTTATTGCATTTCCCAGTGCATGAACTTACAAAAAAGCTAATAATACCACAGTGCTACCTTTGTCTCCAAATCTTTATATACTTTTGTTTAGTTTTAATCACATATTCAAGTCTACTCCTTTCTTGCTTTTGTAAAAAAAGCTTATTACATTAGTTAGTTTATTTTTGAAATGTTAAGTGCTAATTAAGAAAGTTGGATATAGACATATGTAGTGTGTAAAATCATAGTTAAGAATACTTGGTCACAATATTGTTAACAATGCAAATGTAGTATAAAGAAGTGACAATTCAACAATACTATTTGGTGATAGTGGAACTTTGTAAGTGTTCAAGAGATGTAGTTTCAAATTGGGAATTATCAATATAAATTCTCTTATATTATTTTTTTTTATATTTGTTTTAATCCTTTTTTAACTAATCTTAAATTGTAATTTTAATGTTCATCTCTCAAATCTTATGTATGATAGTTTTATTTATAAACAAATGATAACGATGACAAATAAACCCTCGTATTTTAAATTATTAAAATACTCATGGTTTATTAAGTAACATAAAAAAACTAGTGTTGTTTGTTTTTTTTAGTCTTCCATTCAGTAATCTTTTCTTCACTACACAATCTTTTTTAACAGGTGACATCCCAAATCCCACGTATATACACAGAATTCAACTTACTACTCCACTAGATTAATTTTATTATCACAAAATGATTATAAACATTTTTATTATGACTATTACTATTATTTTTATTGTGATTACAGTTTCTACAATTAATAACAATATTAATATTAACATTATTAAGAATATTAATATTAATATTATTATTATTGTTAATAATACTAACATTAATAATAATAATATTGGAAATATTAATAATAATTTTATAATAATAATAAAAATATAAATAATATAAGTAATATTATTAATAATATTCATGATAATAATAATAATATTATAATATTAATGATAATAATAATAACAATTTTACTAAAAATATTAATAATAATAATATTGATAATATTCTTAATAATAATAACAATAATATGATTAATATTAATAGTAATATTATAATAATAATATTAACAATATTAATAACAATATTATTAATAATAATGTAGATATTTGTGTTACATATGTTATATCCTGAATGCAAATCTATATGTAAAAATTCATAAGTAGCGTTGATTTTACATATAAATGCAAATGATATATAATTTCGTATGTAATGTTGATTTTATGTAGGGATTGTGTTACATATGAATTTATATACAAATGAAATCCATATGTAATACACTAAACGTAAATTCATATGTAAAATTTCGTATGTAATGTTGATTTTACACACAGATATTCATATATAATTCCGTATGTAGTAATGATTATACATACGAATTTTCATCCATATGTAATTTTTATAGATAATTTATGATTTTTTATAGTAAGTCTTTTCTTTGTGTGATTTTGTTCTAATAATGTATTGCATTTAAGAAAACATAGACATTTTTAGTTCTTTTTAATATTTATAATTACTGTTTTCACATGAAAATGTTTAACTTTCAATTTTAAGAGTATTCAATAGCATAAATCCTTAATTTACTTGTTATCTTTAGTGTTCTCTTTCATCTTTAGTTTCGTTTCATTTTAAAAACCTATGTTCGGCTAACAATTTTTCATTATCTGATAGTTAATTCTGTCATATTTACCATTTTGCCATATTTCGAAGGTATTTTCCCCACACCTTAATCACATATTTTTTTAATTTTATTTATATTACATGTGAAGAAAGAAATCTTCAATTCAAGAGGTGCTTGTGTCAAAGTAGAGTACTTTCACTTTGAAATAATTTACGTCACAGATTATTTTGCTTTGTTAAAATTTGAAATTCCAGTTTTAATGACTTTATTACCGGTCTAACATATTAATTATTTATTCAGTTAAACTGTAGTTTGATTTCAATACTTATTACCGGAAATAATACAATTGTTTTCGGACCACTTATTCCGTTTGTAGGTCCTGTCATGAGATTAGGAAAAATTCAACGTTGTCTCATCTCTGTACTTTGTCTTCTCTTCTTTTCATTGATATATCGAAGACATTTTTTTATTTATTTTTTTAAATCTTTACATCTTCGCTTTGTTTATAATCCAATAAAAGGTGCCTCTACTTTTTTCTCTCTAATCAATCATGATGTTTAAGTTTTGATTTTTATTTAGTGACATCTTAAGCGCCTTAATATATTTTTTTCTTTTTTAACATGAAAAACATCAATTATTTCACATAAGATTGAGTACTGCTTTTACATACGTCATTAAAGGATAGAACATATGACAACAAACTTATTAAACAAAAATGAAAGTATACACAATCAACTTCTAATTTATTGGATTGGCCTAGAGGCCAACCTTTGTTTAATAGCAAACCCGAAAACACTCTTATTCAGCCAAATCACTCGAAATTCTAATGCAAACATAGAGATGGTACGTGGCACCATGGTTTAAGACAACAAATGTTAAATGGCAGCAGTAACAGGTAAAACTATTTAATTCATTCAGATATTACATCTTTTGATATCCAGCATTAGATATTGGTCAACAATTACGTTTATATGGTGAGCATGCTGGAGGTGGTGGTGGTGTTGGTTTCAATGAAGGGCATCTTCTATAACCGTGACTCTGTTTACATGTAATAGCAGGATGAATAGGGTCTCCCGTATTCAACTCTCCTGCATAATAACATATATACGTCATTCATTAACTATAGTGCTCATCTCTCAAATGAAAAAGTTGTCTAAATTTACAGATACTAAGATATTTTTTTCATCTACTTCTAGTGATCTACAAAATATGTCATCATGGAAAACAATATTAAATGAAGGTGCATATGAGAATTGAGGAAGTATATAGAAGTTAGTGAGTATTATTACCTTTCAGTTCTCGAGCCAGAGTTGAAGTGGGAAGGATGAAAAGAGAAGCAAAGACTAAGAAAGCAATAAGAATAGTCTTCATCATTGGGAAATGTTTGATAAAGCTTACAATATTATTCAATTTTCCCTTTGCGTAGATGTGAAGAGTGTTATCACCTATTTATAGTCTCAATTCAGTTAAATAGGAATATATATGGAGAGAAAATGTTTACCTGTCACATCTTTATCAAGATAGACCAACATTGACAATACTTTATGGATGATATATACACACCAATTTTAGGTTATTTACAGAAAATACAAACATTTGTTAGGGGAATTAAATTCATTAAGACAAATGTATATTTTTTTTATTGTTATTGGACTAAAATTTAGTAGAGCTTGTTAACTTTGTGATTTATGGTTCTTTAAATTACAACTTTTAGGTTTATAGGTGACCGTCCAGTCTTTTTAAGCTTATTGATAAATGGGTTAAAAACTTTATTTGGACAAGTGATATAAATAAACAAGGTTTTGTGACTATTAATTGGGGTACAATTTGTAATCCTAAGTTTGAGGGTGCGCTTCAAGTTGTTAATTTTCAACTTGAAAATAAAACTTATCTTCTAAGGCTTGCTTGGAACTGTGCTTACAATTATTGCCCTTGGATTTCTTTGATGAAGGCTCGGTTTCTTAAATCTAAATATCAGAGAGTTGGGTCCTTCTTTTCTTCGTCCATCTGGCCTAGTATTAATGATTGGTATGATGCCTTTTTAGAGCACACTTTTTAGACTGTTGGGAGAGTTGATAATATTAATTTCTAGAATGATCTTTGGTGCTCTGAGAAATGCATATCTGTGCTTGCAGGAATTCCTTATGCTGAAAGGATTAAATTGAAAGCTATTGTGGCTCAAGGATAGAAGGATAATGGTTCTTGGGATATTTTTGCTTCTTTTTTAAATATTTAAGGTCTACATAATTTACGTTATATTTCTCTGACCTCTTGGGAAGATACTCCTAATTAGATGCTAGAAGATTCTAGTTCTCTCACCCAAAAGATGGCGAGAAAGTTTTTTAAGGATTCTAATCCTACTTGTTAATGGGGTAAACTGATTTGGACTAGTTTAATTTCTTCTACGAAGACTTTAGTGCTTTGGAAGGTTTTACATCAGAGGTTACCTATAGACAAAAATATTCAAATTAGAGGTCTTTCTTTGTGTTCCATCTACTCTTTGTGTAGAAAATAGGAAGAATCTCATTTTCATCTTTTCTCTGATTGCTCTGTCACCTCTCAGATTTGGATTTATACCAAATAGGTTTTTACTGAATTTTCTCCTCTTTCTATTAATGATATTATTGATTTCTTAATGCTTGCAGGGAGTCCCTTAGTTACTCTTGTTAGGTTGGCAACTACTACTTACTCTATTTAGATGATATGGAAGATGAGAAACCATGCTAGGTTTCAAGAAAACATTTCTATTTGCTCGACTATCCAAACTGTTAATGGTTTCATCAGAGTGACGGATAATTCTTCCAGGAAATACATGCGCAATGACATTGCTGACTTCTCTTATTTAAAGTTTTTTTATATCACCACACGTCGTCGGAAAGAGATTTCTCCTATTCAGGTTATTTGGGAATTCCTTCATATCAAGTGAGTGAAGGTCAACACCAATGGTGCTGCTAGAGGGTGTCCGGGTTTTTCGGCATGTGCAGATATTTTTCATGGTAGTAGGGGTGAATATATAGGTAGTACATTCTTGAATGTACTTATTTTGTTCATGTATTTGATCTAATGAATGAATAAATTGCTATTGATTTAATTTAGATTCAGTTTGCAAATTTTGAGTTTTGCTTCTATTTTTTATTAAATACAAACTTAATGAATTATAACATCAATTTAATAGATTAAAATGTGAAATAACATATTGAATATATCATATTTTTAATTATTTTTAGCTTTGTGAAAGAGATAATCCATTACCAAAGGCATTAATAAGATATTCCACAAGGTTTTGATCTTGGAAAAGTATTTTAGCTATAGGATAATCGATTATATGAGAGCTTAATCGATTATCCATAATGATATTTTTTTAAAATTTATGTTTGCTCGAAGATAATCGATTAACTTGGTTCTTAATCGATTATTAACACTCTAATTTGATATTTTTCACATTTTTCTTTCTAGTGCATGTTGTGTAACATGATTGTGTTAGTTGATCTTTTTTATAATGTTCCAATGGGAAGATGTATGTATGTTGGCATATTGATTGAATAAATTTTCAAACGAATTAAAATCTTCTTTGACTCGTAGTCTTGTTTCCTTTAGTTATTTTATTTTTCCTTGTGTCTTAAACAAAGGGATGATGGACCAAGGTGGAGCTCACATAGCAAGGGGAGTTCCTTGTTATGTCTTACATCGTGTGGGATGTGAAGACTCAAATGAAAGTTGTTTTGGCATCATCTCCAATATACAAGTCTGGAACATGCATCAAATGTGGGTCATCATCAGAAAAGGGAAGATTGTTGGTCTTGAAAAAAGCCTCTAGCCTCAAGTGAAAATGGTTTGATGATGGAGACTGAAGATAAAGATATTATAGATATTTAAGAGTGTTTTGCTTTCATTGTAATTATTGTTTGAGTCATTCAAACAAGATATTCACAAGATCAACACACAACCATATTAAAATGATTTTTTAAAAGATAAAATTATTTTAAAAGGTTTTAAACACATAATAATTGATTATGCTATTGTTTAATTGATTAAATTGTTCTTGCTGAGGTTCAGAATAAGATAATCAATTATCTCCTGTTTAATTGATTAAAGAAGAGAGTTGGAAAATCATGTTAACAATTTAATCGATTAACATATGTCTTAATAGTTTAAACTAGAAAACGATATAACTAATTTTCAAAAGAATAATCTATTAACGACTTATATACTCAATTAAAAATGCCAATATAAGTTTTTAATCAGTATTTTCGTAACTCTATACATAGATTACTTGGCTCAAAGTTTTTAGATAATACATTTAGAATCAAAAGCAATCTTAATTGAGTTTTCTAAGAATTTCCTCACATTCATTCGTGCTCTCAAGATTTTCAAGTCAAGGATATCTATTGCTAAATCTTGTGTATTTCTAATGTGAAAATTGGTAACATTTTTCTTTGTTTTCTTTGTTGTTATAATTTGATTGTGTTTGATTAAGTGTTTACTACTAGGCCAAAAGCTCTACCCAATAGTCCGGACACAATTCTTTCTACTTAAAAGCATAGCAGTTCAAGTATCATGATTTGATTGTGACTTAACTCACTACTGTAACAGGACAATTGATGCCACCCGCAACAGATTGTTCTAGTGTTTGGTTCTTGGCGATCAAAAGTTGATAAGATATACATCCTCTTGTGTTGAAAAGAGTTGATAGGCCTAATATTCTCTTGGTGTCAATATTTGTTGATTGATATCCTCTTGAAAGTTTTCAAGAGTTAATTATATTGTAATAACTTTTGAAGTTAGTGGAACCAACGATTCTAAGGTTGAATTGTTGAGACTGGATGTTGGATCTTGCTGATCTGAGCTAGTACAAAATTTTTTGGGCAATATTTTCTTGCTTATCTTCTTTTAGTTGTGTTGCAATCCAATCTTGTATGAATCTTGCTTCGAATATAATTGCATTCAACTTTTAAGTTTTAAAAGAGTTTTAAAAAGAACATCACGAACAAGAATTTTTTCTTAAAAATATTTGAAAAACAATTGAACCTCCCCCCTTCTTGGTTCGAACAAGCTATCTATTATTTTATAACATTATATAGCCTAAATATGCTCTAAATTCATAAATCATTTGCTTAAATTTTTGTTTCAGAAATTGTCTCTTTATCTATTTCTCTCTCTTTTCTCAAACAAGCTTAATTGAGTTTTGCATACACTAGTAGAAAAAACACATTCCACGGCGGGATATCATCGCTGTTAAGATAGAACCGCAATTAAAAACAACGCGGTGACATTTTTGAAATTATTTTGTAGGAGGATACGAACATGGTTCCTACTAATAACCGTGTTCGTATCCTCCTGCAAAATAATTTGAAAATTGTTTTGCGGGAGGATACCAACGCGATTGTTAGTAGGAACCGCATTCGTATCCCACATTCAATATTCAAGATAGAAACCCTTCAATCCTTAAAGCTCCACCAACCAAAACTCAACACATTTCTCATAAAACCTAAAAGACCACACAAGCAAGTGCAAGCTCGAGGATGACTTCGACGCGTTCACTGCGTCGAAGGCCGCTGATCTCGCAAGACTGTTAAGGGAAGTTCAGATTTCGTACAAGATCCACATCGTGAAGGACCACGACATGAAGGAGAGACTGTGTTTGGAGGTGGAGAGGCTCGAGCTGAGCACAATCATCAGGTGTAGCCGCGGGTTTGGTGCTGAGGTGTGGGAGCGATGAGAGGCTGGGGAGTTTGAATGATTACTGTGTGCATCATTGTGTTTGTCTTGTGGTTGTTGTGCGTTATCTTGATGATGTTGCTGCGACAACTGAGGTGGTTGTGGCGGTGAAGGAAGGGGATGAGAGCGAGGTGGTCATCCAGCCCCACAAGAAAGGTTAGGGCTTTCAGCTTCTTCATTGGTTGAGCTTGTCTTCACGGTTTTACACTGCCTTTTGTCTTTTGAATACATTAATTAACTATTGTGGTTGGGTGGAAGTTTGTTGGAAATTTCGAGATATATTGGCAAACATAGTATCTTGATTACGAAAATTTATTAGAACTTACAAATTTTGGCAAGTCCCTGCTAATTGATTCGTAGCCTTTAATAAATTTTTAAGGTTTTCAATAATTTTCAATTAATAATGTAGTATGTGGTAGAGAGTGTTCTGCCATTTTAATTTTGGTATTGCGCAGCAACATTGCTACCATTTTTAAAAAAACTGGCACATACCAGTGCGGTTCTCCCTACAACCGCACTAGTATGTACCAGTTTTTGCTATTTCTGCACACTATGAGCTATTTTTTAACGCGGTTTCTGAAGAACTGTGGTGGTATGTTATACTTTCCATCACAGTTGTACAACCGCATTGGTATTTTCAGTACTTTTTATTGCGATTACATCCATTACGGTTGCACAACCACGCTTGTAAGCCTTATACAACCGCGATTAAATATTTTTTTTCTACTAGTGATAGATCGTATAACGTTTTGAATTTGTTCTAATCTTCTCGAACTATGATTATAATTGTGTCTTTTAATTTAGAAACCAAATTAAGAATCGATTGAACTTTATTTGATAACTAAAGAGAAATTACATTGAATGATATTTTTATTTGATTCATATAATTGGTTTAATTGATTAATTATTTAAACATGGAGTTGAATCAATAAAGAAATGTGATAAGAGAAATTTTTTAGTTCTTAATATGTGAATTAACCTTTTCATCTTCTTGATTTTCATTTTTGCAATCTCCTTGTGTTTTCAAGTTCAATTCTACATTTCTAAATACCTACAGCCCTAATTTTATCTTGTACGGGAAGAATAATAATGATTGAATACAATCAATATATATCTTTCCAAAATCGAGGTTGCGGTATATATTACAAATTTTAAAGAAAACTTGTAATGTTTGATTTTTCAAGAATGACGTTGAAAATAAAAATGGTGTCGTGGTCAGATTATTGTGTCTAATTGTTTTATTTTTTTTCTTTTATCTTGACTCAGTCTTACTCTTATTTACATAATTTTTTTATTAATTTGAAAAAAGAGACTAAATAATTGGTTCAGTATAACAAGTATTAACATACAATAAAAAATAAATAATTTTAGTATAAAAACTTTAATTTTATTAGTTTTATTTTAATACTTTAATGATTGATGTAACATATTTTGTTTTTAGTACAATAAAAACTAAATAATTTTAGTACAAACTTTAATTTTATTAGTTTTATTTAAATACTTTAATGATTGATGTAATTGAGCATGTGTGTATTAAGAAAAAAATTAATCTTATATGCAATTAACATTGAAGGGAACTATAAAAGGATTTTAAATGTTTTCCTTTTAATAAACACAAATTAGTAAACATTAAACACATGCTCAATTATCTTATACGTTAATGGAATTCAAACAAAAGTAAAAAATTTAAAATTTGTGTACTAAAATTATTTTTTTTATTATATTAAAAACAAAATATGTTAATTCTTATTGTACAAATCAACTATTTACTTTTTATTTGATTATTTTAAAAATATATAAATGTATAAAAAAAGTTATCAATATAATAAGTTGTGTTATATTATAATCGATTACGTCTTATATATATAATTATAATTTTATCATAATCCGTACTATTTTATTAATGGTTACGATATATCGATTAAATATTTATAAATGTTTGATAATGCTTAGAATATATTATTCAATTTTCTCTCTTTGCATTGATGTGATGAGTATTATCATGTATTTATAGTCTCAATTCAATGAAGTAGGGACCTGTATACAGTGCTGCAAGAAGACTTGCAAGAAGACCTGCAGAAAACGACAGCATAGTCTAATTTCTTTCAACTATCAGAAAATAGAACCTATTATAAACTACAAAAAGTATTAAATCTTTCTACTTTAGAATACTTGACTCGGTCCTACATGATATTAATTTATTTCAGTCCTCCTTTTAGAAAAAAATAACTTCTATTTGAGAAACTTTAAAACAATTTTTTTTTAGGAACTAAGAAAATGTCATATATTGGGATAGAATGATAACTATTGGAAAAAAAAAATATTGATATATGGAAAGTGGGATAAAAGCATAGGGTATTTCCTGGAAGGTAAATATGTATTTATGAAAATAAAACTCATTTGAAAAAAAAATCATTTTATATTATGTTATA
>Ga0209700_106811_pt1 | contig 17106 bp, 12 predicted proteins | sample SiratroredBW_FD_187528 | JGI IMG/M metagenome (GOLD analysis project Ga0209700, IMG submission 187528) | Root nodule microbial communities of legume samples collected from California, USA - Siratro red BW (SPAdes) (version 2) | ecosystem: Host-associated > Plants > Roots > Nodule | place: USA...
TCTGATTCCTGTTTTTTTTTCGTTTATTCCAATGACGATGAGTTTTACTCTAATCCCTTATCTACTTTACTCAATCATTTTTTCTCCACCTCTTTAAAGGTCATCCTTTTCTTTCAAGATTGATTTGAAACACAGTATGATAATACAATTTTACTTTTTACTACATAAACAAGGGTTATTAGGTCAAAATTGTCAAATGGTATTATCATTTGAACAGTTATCAAAGAATAATTTTTTAATGTAAAATTAATTTATTTTTCCCATCACTATCTATGTATGAAAAGATAATAAAATAATCACTTATTGATTTTAAACATATTTTCATAAACATATTTCAAAAATAAGAAAGGATTGTCTTTTTTCTTTAATTTGAAAAAAAAAACATATGCACTTAAAAAGTAATTTATTTTCTACTAAATAAACACATATAGAAAATTTAGGAAGAAAAACAAAACCATCATTAAGGTGAGACTAATAATATTATATTTGAATGCATTATATATTTTTTATATATAAAAAAATGTGATATGTTCAAATTTGTTCCAATTAATTCAATAGGATTATGGAAAGAGAGACGAAGAGGAGGTGGAGTTTACTCCTTTTAAACATACTGAAAATGGTGGATAATTAGGTAACAGGATTGTGTTTACAAGTTTGTTTATGTTATTAGTACAAAATCTAGTGTTAAAGATTTATGTCTATCATAAATATTTTCAAAGGTTTATGTCTATCATAAATATTATTAAAGGTTTAAGTTCATCATGAATATCTATGTTCATCTCTAAAATAATATAATAATATTGTTGAAAGTTTAAAATAATGTGAAATGTTTATGTTCATCAATGATACTATTAAAGATTTATTAAAGATTTATGTTCATCATGAATATTATCAAAGGTTTATGTCTATGATAAATATTGTTAAAAATTTATGTATGTGAGAAATTGTTTTTATTATTATATATACATACATAAAATTGTTTTTGTCCTGATTTACTTAAAAGGAGTAAAATATTGACTTATAATCAGTGTGCATTTATACATAATTAATTATCTTTATAATTTATTATAAACAACTGTGTTTTAAAATTACACCTCAATTCCCCTTTACATTTTAAAATAGTCAAAGACACAAGAAGAATACTCAACATTGTGATTTTTATCATACTCACTTTTATTAAAATAAATTTAAAGGTATTTTTATAATTGATTGTATTAAATAATTTTAAACCTTTTTATTATCAAATCAATTACATCTCTGGTAAACATTTTCACTCATATTTTCACTCATTTAGCAACATTACTTCACATTATTTTTTCATCTTTTTTGTTTAATTTCTAACCATTCTAATTCAAAAATAAAAAGACATATATTTTGAGAGATTAGAGAAAAAGAAAACAAAATGTCAGGGAGATTTTTACTTGCAACCATACTAGCAATAACAACACAAAAGAATAAGAATGTGAAGTTGGAGGATATGCAAACTTAGTGAATTAGAGATTAAAAGTCATTGTAATTTGAAATGGTTTAAAATATCTTTTACAGCAATCACAATTATAATTATAATTATTGTAAAAATAAGAATTTTACACAGGTTAAAATTATAATCAATATACAAAAAAGATTATCTTAAAATACAAAAATATTATATTTTGTAACGTTTATACACACTTATAACCAATGATAACATGTTATGGCATAAAGAAAAAAAAAACTTATAATTTGTCCCACAAAACGTATACAGTATAAATTTTGCAAAGAATAAAATATTCAAAAGTTAAATTTAGCATGTTTCACATGAATGAAAATGTTTGTTTGATTACTATATTATATTTTACATGAATATGATTAATATTGATGAACATCATATTTTAATAACTTTATAATATATCTCACAAATATGATGAGAAAAATAACATTTGGAACACGTAACGGTAAACTTTAATTATTGTTTTGTCTACAAAGATACATATGATTATCAGGTTAAATATATCATACTTATTATGTTGATATATAATATATTGACATGTATGGTAATAGGATCATTCATCTTAATAATAAGTTTTTTTATCTTATTCTTATATCAGCTATAAACAATATTTACAGAACTCACGTTAAGAGAAGTCTTTCTTTTTTGTAAAAAGACACAAACTAAACTTTAATGGAAAGGGAAGAATAAAGAAAATAGAAGTCTATAGTAGTTATGAGTAATCCCAATATTAATTATCTAAGTATGAGTCTAAGTCCCACGTTGAGTATAAACGAGAAAGTTGAGCAACACATAGAAAAAAGATCCATAAACCTAATGTCTTAAGGTTTAAGGTTGAATGTGGTGTTATTTTTTTGTGTGAATGTGATTCTTGTCTTATTTTGTTTGATATCTCTAATATTTTCCTCATCAATACTCTTAAATAAAACTTTCTGTAAAATATCATAAGACTAATGACTAATATAGTTTTCTATCTCAAACTTATATTTCTTAATTTAAAATCAAATATCTAATAGAGGCTTTTAAGACAATAAGAATATTATTCCTAGTTGAGAAAGATGATGATGCTTTTTGATGAGAATATAAATTTATGTGATAATATTTCTATATTTCAAAATATGACTAATAATCTTTTATATATTTAATTTAGATTTTTTTTTTGGTATTCCGTAATATCCTAACAATAACACACAAAATGTATAAAACAAATCCTCCATGTACATTTTCAAAGTTCACATAGGAACACCTTTACCTCCATTGAGTTTAAAAGAAATGACTCTAACGACGTATAACATATTTAGAAGTTGAAATGTTATGATATTATAGATGTCGAGAATACGTGATTGGGCTAGAGATATTCTTCTTATAAAAGATAGAGAATATAGTCTTTAACCTACCAATTTTTTTAACTCCTAACTTGTTTAGTGTGTTTAAATACGTAGCTTCACTTTTTACCTTTGTTTTTTACATTAAAAAGAGTCAGTAAGTGTTTAACATCTCATTGCATAAAAGTTCATCTACATCCACAAAAGTAAGTACTTTACCTGAACCAACTATTTGTAAACATGCAAACTAACTCGTGGTTTATCAATGAGCTAAGCATAAGATTGCTTGTTTACTCTCTCTTTTTTTGTCAAATAAAAAAATGGCTGTTTACTTTTGAGGCAGGAACCAATATTATAAGTTATCTGAAAACGCAATGCATTAGTTTTAGTTAGAAAGCTAAATCTGATCCGCATTTTCAAGAAAAAGAAATAAAGTTTGGATATGTCAATATTAACATTTTGTCCAGATGTAGAAGGAATGAAGCATTATCCCTGATCACATCCACATGATGCTCAAAGCCTCTGCCACCAATATTTTAGCATCATAAAATATAAGAGATTTGTGGTCCTTTTTGCCCGTAGATATCGGAATCTAATTACTTTTATTGCTCTCAGCCAACATCGAATGTGAAAATCATTCAATATAGAAAGTGAGAGAATTATCTACAGTTTCAAACTAAATTAGTTTTCATTAACCATTATTAAGTCTAAGAAAGCAACTGTTTAACCCACTTTTACCATGCAGTCTGTTTTTGGAAATCAGATTAATAATTAAATCATGAGTAAGAAAATACCAATTCCCCTTGCATTGGTTCGAAGTCATCTACCTAAAGAAGCATAGCTGTACTGTCACTGGTTACGGGCTATTATCAAAGCGTGGAGCTAGCTGTGCACCTTTCTATGTAAAACAAGAACATTTTTAGTCTTTGACTGACTCAAGAGTAATTCTCTCCGTTATGTTCACTTTTGCTTTACTTTCAAAGGTACTGATTTGGTGTTACACCTCTCAGGTTTGTCTTGCATACTTCAATTAATGGATTATTTGAAATGAAAAGCAGAAAAAACAATAATGGTGTACAGTGGTGTGACAATCACTAGTAAAGAAGGTACTTTCAGAAAGCCTCGGTACTTGACCGCACGTTCTAAAGCTCTACCCTTTTTATACAACTATTTATTATTGCAGCACACATGGAGGGATAAGTGAAGCATCGTCCTAAGTATTATTCTATTCCAATGCCAAGTCTAATTACTATCACATGTACACTATACAGCGCTTAGTCCAGCACGTTGAGCGAGAGCTTCTCTCAAAGTGTTCTTAAAATCTGGGTTTAATCCGAGTTCCATTCCCATTTAAGTGCTGCATACAGACAGCAGAATGAATTGCACACTGATAAGAAAGCAAACGGGATTTGTCCGAGAGTGAAATTATAAGCAATCCTGGGAATCAATGGTTTCTGACTTTCCATCAGCTTGCAAGCAGTGTTGGTTTTCTCTGTTCGTAACCCAACAGCATGTGGCATAGACCCCAGATGACATTAAAACCATATAACTGATTCAATTTCCGGCTTAAGGTTTTCAACAAAGGAAAATTCTCTTGAATTATATCACCAGACGTTTGCAGACTCCTGAGAATCAATCAAGTAGAACAAATCAGCTACAGATCAGTTAGTGCTAACATATACATTCATAGTCAAACCTGCGACACCCTCCCTAGTACAATCGAATTATCAAGTGACAATTTTATTGAGTACAACGCACGAGTGTTTCTAAGCATAGGAGCAAAAAACCATGCCTGTAGTGTAGCAAAAAAGCATCTTAATTCAGTTCTTATTAAGTTTCAACCATTTAAAACAACAAGAAACACAGATAAGATCACATAAAACTTCAGCCTTGGGCCAGGGAATGTACAGTGATTAAAATTTCAAATTGTTTAGTAAACTTCTGCACCATGAACCAGTCACAGTAATCATAAAGTTTGTACTATAAAATATTCTTTCATTGAGCACGCTGGCCAAGACCAACTAGTTGATGACTTAAAATTTCTACAGTGGACATTCATCTCTAGTATGCTATTCCTCAATTAGTATACCTGGATACAGAAAGTTCAGTTGACAGATCACTAATGATGAATCATTACAACGGTAATTTCAGTACCTAAACATAGAATTGGGGATGACCGTGCCAAATAATTGAATCTTATGTTTATCATTCTGACAGCATCATTTTTGCTTTTCTGCAGCCTGCACAGAGAAGTCAAGAAAACAGGTAGGATATCAGTGACAGGAGTCATAAACAGTATTAGGATGCACATGAACACATTATACCGAGAATAGAAGTTTATTCATCAAAATTAAAGGAAACACATTCAGAACTGGTCCTTGACAGATTCTCAACCTTAGTGAATTACTCTTATTAAACTGTTATTCTCCTTCATTTATCAGAGTCCAATAATTAAGACCTTTTTAGGATTAATAGAACTTCATTGAACTAGACTGCCAACAGCTAAGAAAATTAAATTAGAAACACTAGAGATTCATTTATCCATGAGTAACTACATCCAAACATCACAAATACTAGTGTTTCAGATTTAGACTAACATCAGCTTCATGCTATAGAATTGAAAACACCACATCCATTTCTGCAGTAGTTACTTTGTGCCACAAGGAAGTCATTAGTAGATCAATAATCACCACTGAATTCAATTAAAATCAAGCATACATACTCCATATCTAGGATAATGTTCAGCGTGTACAATGTTATTAATTGTAGATTGCAGAATGCCAAGAATTCACTACATCATATGGTGGAGAGCAAATAGCAGAAGTCACAGAGCAGTTGAAATATACATTAACGTGCGTAGCGGTGTAAATGAGTCAAACTATTTGGACTAAACCCATTAATTACCCGTTAACTTTATTTGTTTAGCTAAATAAACAAAATCAAACTTGAGATTATGCTCAATTATTGAAATGAGTCAAGCCTAATATTTAAAATCTCAACATTAAAGCTAATAGTTCATTTGTATGATATATGTGTGTGAACATGGGTTATGGAAATATGTAGATTAAACTTTGTTGAAAATGTTGATTCATTTTGAAGTTTCTTTTTTGTAATAGTCAACAAGTTAATTTTTTTTTTCATTTACTAAATACTGAAACTGTAACAATCTAATTTTTTTTAATTTCACATATCACATGTTAAGCACATTCTTCTGTTGGTCAAGTTAAAAAACAATTACAGAAAATTTTTCATAAAAGCAAAAATAATTAATTTATGAATGAGCTAAATAATCTGAGTTTAGGCTTTCCCTTTTTAAATCAAGCCATGCCGAAGCTTTTGATCAGGCTCGTTTAAATAACAGAGCAAAGCTTAAGCATCTGATTTTTTCCCCAAGTCAAGCCCAAGCATCAATATCTCGACTCGGCTCATCTACACTCCTATATATGTGTGTGTATGAAAAAGAAATAAAATGCATATAAGTTGACATATTGTTAACACAAAAGTTCAGTAGGCCTGACACTCGCTATAGACGATAAGGGGATACAAGACGCCTGCCAAACCATAATACCCATATCGGCTGCCACAGTAGATGGGGTCGTGATTGTGAATATGAGGACCGTTCATTCAAATTATATTGAACTTAGATAAAAACTACTGGAAAATCACAGCATCTCACACATGATACTCTGCTAGCCATTTCACTATACAACTAACAGAAAAGACAAAAATTCTATGACAAAAAACTGAAATACAACCGTGGGCTAATGATGCCAAAATCAAACTCACACATCAGACAACTAAGTTCAAGCAATTAAAATAACAGTATATAAACCTAAATCAAAGAGAAATCAACTAATTTAAATCAAAATTCCACCAGAAAAAGTGCTCGAAAAATACAGTAACTTAATTCTAACAAGATAACCCATTAACTCAACATAAAGAACAACGCAGCTTGAAACAAATTAAACTGTGAAAATGGTACAAGCAAATGGCAAACCTTTTGCAGCTTCTTCAGAACAGAATCCTCAAAAGCCTGATACCCAGCACCAACCAGATTACTCACTCTGGGAGTTTCAGCAGACTTCGGGACACTGGAAGAATTTGCCACAGTTGCCGGTTTAAGAGGTAAAACCAGTAACGGATTAGCAAGATGACCAATCACACTTCCCGTCGCAGCAACCTGGATAAATACACAATTACAAATCAGCAAACCTAGAATAAAGTCTATTTTCAACAATTTCTCCAAAAGTTTTTCTTTCTCAAAAACAAGGTTATAACAATGCAGTCACAATTATGGCGTGAGAAACCACAGACAAGTGCAGCTACAATTGCAGAAATTGCAGTCAGAAACCATTTTTTTAAAACCTTGCTCCGAAATACACAAAGATTGTAAGAGAGAAACTTACACTTCCTTCTTTAGTGGCCATAACAACGAGTGCAGAACCCTTCTTCTTACTCCCTTTGATGACAACATCTTCCACCTCACCAAACTCTGAAAACAATTCCCTTAACTTATCAGCCGAATAATCCTCACCCATCTTCTCCCACGAAACCTTCAGAACCTTCTCTTGATCCAATCCGCCTCCACCACCTTCACCGCCACGGCCACTCTCCTTCTCCGTTTCCGGCGGAGGTGGTGGCGCCTTCTTCATCGCGTGCATGGCACGAATTCTCGCCACCTCCTCCTTGAGCTGGCGCGCGATCCTGGCCTCCTCTTCGCGCTCCTTGGCGGCGGGGTCGGGGGCGTTGGCGTCGCGCTCCCGGCGCTCGAGATCGGAAACCATCTTACGGCGCTTTCCGTCGCGCTGAGAGTGGCGGAGCTCGCGCTCGCGCTTGACTCGCAATAGGTCGTCGAACAACTTACGGGCCTTGTCATCCCGGAGAATGTCGTAGGATGTGCGGAGCTGTTGGAAGTTAGCGGCGGCGTTGGGGTCGTCGGGCCTCTTGTCGGGGTGCAGTTCCAGAGCCTTCCATCTGTAGGCCTTGTTGATTTCTTTGTCCGTTAGCTTGGCACCTTCTTCGCCCGACGGTAACCCTAGCACCGCATAGTGATCAATCTCCGCCTCCATTTTTCCCCAAAACTCTTCTCCCGCAATGATCGATGCCTCAAAACCCTAACCCTAACCCTAGCTTATTCAATTTGCAACTTATTGATGGTAACATAACTCAATTTTGAAAAAACAAAAAGTTTAGGTGAGAAAATGAAATTATTTAAATCATCATACCTAACTTATTAAAAAAAATTGGGTTCCTAAATTTAGATTGAACCTCTTATAATTTCAGCCCATTTTCTCTGCTTCTTTCATGTGCTTTGTTTTGTTTGAATTGAGAATGAAACAGTGAGAAAAATTAGAAAAAATAAAGTAAAAACCTATTTAATTTAGATTGATAACAAAATGGAACAGTTAAAATTTGTTATCCACTTATTTAGATGAATGAAATAGAAATAGAAAATAAATAAATAAATACATTATATAAATATTTTTCATATCAATAAAAAAAATTATCTTCTCTCTATTTGTTTAACAAAACTATTTTTATTTTATAAAAGGTATATTATAAAATTATTTAATTTTTATGTAATACCTCGTATACAATTTCTATGTGAAATCATGGCTAAAATGAGAGGAAATGAATTTTATCAACTTTATTTGTACAAGTTTTCTCATCAATTATTCTCCAAATAAAGTAAAGAGTATTTTGTATCTTTCTCAAGTCCCTTTTCCTAATTCATCCTAAACAAATACAGTGTTAATAATCTACTGAAACAAATATTTACCTGCATCAAGTTTGACACGTGTCTAACTTAACCTACTGAAACAAATATTGAGCTTGAACATTAAAATTTAATCGTAAGTTAACTTTGGATCTCTCATCTTGAATTAAACCTATCTCGTAAAAACTAAGTTTAGACTCGTTTTAGAAACTCAAATTAATTTTGAGCTTTTTAGCTTAACTCTACAACTTGGGCCTTTAAAATTTGATCACAAATTAAATTTTGATCTTTTTAGCTTCATATAGGCTTAACGAAGACTTGGTCATATTGTAGAAGTCTAAATAAATTTGAAATGCTCTGTTTAACCAGTTATAAGTAATAACTTGCAATCTCCCATCACCGACTAAACTTGATACCAATAAATAAAATCACAAGGATTAAGATTTAAATTTAAAATATGAAGTAATTTTGATTATTTTTTGTTCAGTCACGAGACCATGTTAAATAATCTAAAATATATATATAAGTGAATTAGACCTGTCTCAGTCTAGAAGTTGAATTTGAGTATGATCTTTTTGGATAGGAATATTATAGTTCACAATCAAACCAAACTTGTCTAATGAAAATTTTCCTAACCCTGTCACTCCATAACATTCATCACGATTTCATGTGAAAACCTCAAATTTTTCAAGAAAACAAAATGAAGGAAAATCATGAAATTAACATAAAATATTTTAACTAAAAAAACTAAAACTACAAAAAATTATATGGAATCTAGTTTTTATTTTGAAAAAAAAAAACCTTGAGACTAAAAAAACTAAGACTACAAAAAATTCCATATGACCCTGGCTTTAGTTTTTATGAATGTAAAATAATAGGCTCTTTTTGCCTCCTTCAATAATTTCACCCAAGAACAACTTTGTTGATAATAAGGGTGCGTGTTTGATTTTTTTTTTTAATTTTTTCAAAATGTTTATAAAAGATAAAAAATTATTTTATGAAGAATGTGGTTGTGGTAAGATGAGATGATATAGAAAAAAGAACACTCAATAGAAAATCGAAAGTAAAAAAGAAATCATTTCAGAATTTTAAACCAACTGAAAGAAGGCATATTTATAAAACAAATTTAATAAATGTTCTTATCAAACAAGTTATTTACAAAAACTCAAAAAGACTTTTAAATATTAAAAAACATGTCGTCAATATTTTTCTACATACAAGTTTTCGCGGATAGTGTCAAGTAACTACGAGAGTTAAACTGATACAAACACACAAATCCTTCAAGAGCGATATATGTTTATAGAAATAACATGACAGCTCTAAAAAAAAATCAAAGATAAAAAAATAACTTGACATAATTTCTGGCGATCTTCAATACAACTTTTCGTGAACAATGCTAAATAACTATGAAAATCAAACGTACTCAGAAATTCGTTCAAAAACGTTATACGTATATAGCAATTGCATGGCGTCACTAACAGAAAAAAAAAAATAGTGACTTGGTGACAATTCCCAATTTCTGGTTCTTTAGAAATAGTTGAAACACAACCAGACACGAAACCTAATTGATTAAACTCCGATTAGACTCTTTAAAAGACTCAAGGAAATATGTAAATACTTTCAAATACAATTTATAAATTTAATTTCCTTTTTCCATTTTCTACACCTAACAATACAACAGCTGTCAGGTGCCGAAGTTTTTAATTCTACTTAATTTATTGTTGTATAACACGAAATGTTTTCATTCCAAAGTCAAATTAAATTAAAATCAAATCAAATTTCATACAGTACAACCGAATCACATCAAACCAAGAATACTTTAAAACACAAATCTAATCTTATATTCCTAATTAAATTAAACACGAATAATTAAAAGTGAGCGAAGAATACATCTTTATTCTTCTTTATTACGAGTTGTTAGGATTTAATTGGAAGTTGAAATCAACAAGAGCAAAAGTAGGGAAGAAATTCAATCACCCAATAAATGGCGACATCAACAGCACGATTTGAGTCGGCCAAAAAGCAGAGAATAAGCTGACATGTGTATCATTTCAAATAGACAACCAGATAAGAATCATCATAGCATCAATGACTCTTACCTTAGCAAGACGGTCCAATAACTGGATTTGGCAGCACGATGGAATAATGGGCCTACAAAATGATAGAGACAGATGCAGAAATATTGCCAGATTTCTCAGACTATAAATGCTTGTTTGAATTATTGATAAACTAAAGCAGATAAATACATCCAGGAAGTGTCCAAAAGACAACTGTCCTGATTATGAATAATATCCTTAACAATCAAATTACATGACATGATAAATAAAATTATGAAACATGCAACGTACATTGGGAAAGCAGTCTCCACAAATACCAACACCAGGGAACATGAACATCCCACAGTGCAATGGGCGCAGCCATCCCAAACTAACACAACTCATCTTCCCCCACCAAAAGAAAAAATGGCTCAGGAACAATAACATCTATAGGGTCTACTTTTCTGACTAACCGACCAACTCAAAATATGAGGCACTCAAACAGACTCAAGCCTTTATTATATTTAGCTGCATAGAAGAAATGTGGATTTGTGGGAGAAAGCAAAGAAACAAATAAATTGTCGATGACATTAGGCACTGGTTGAGCAGGAGACCAAGGGACATGAACTTGCTTGCTTGATCATCAATTACCAGCATCTCGGCTGTAATACTGGTCAAGAGTCTTGGCTGGTATACGATGAAGAAGTTCACGAGGGAAAATCCGGAGTAAAGTCCATGCAAGATCTAGTGACTGGAATATATTGCGGGTGTCATAAGCTCCCTGGGTAACAAACTTTCTCTCAAACTTCTCCAAGAATTCCAGATACAGCTGTTAATAAAAGGGAGAAAGAGTTCCATTAATACTATTTTAACAGAAACTTCACGTAATGAAACGAAATGCACTTAATATAGAAAATTATTAGAGACCAGGTCCTCTGATGAAAGTGCTTCCTCTCCAACCACTGCTTTCATTGCCTGAACATCCTTTCCAATAGCATAATTTGCATAGAGCTGAAAAAAAAAAACCGAATGAGATGGTTTGTGAACAGAAAAAACAACAATGTTATGAATAAAGCAATATCGGACCTGGTTGGATACATCAGCATGATCCCTTCTGGTCATTCCCTCACCAATAGCACTCTGCAGAGGTGACCAATAATTAAACAGAAAAAATGTTTATCTCTTGAAAGCGCCTTGATATCAAACAAACAAGATTTTACCTTCATCAACCGAGATAGTGATGGGAGGACATTGATTGGTGGGTATATCTGCTCAGTTAGAAAAATTAAGATGTTTAGTTTTGGTTTCAATGAATAATAACAAGCCAGAAATTGAATGTTAGGATGCATTCTGCACCCAATTCTCTCTTTAATTACAATGTTCATTACATCTGAAAGCTTCAACATAAATAACCCACCTGTCTGTTATACAGCTGCCTGTCGATATATATCTGCCCCTCAGTGATATATCCTGTTAGATCAGGAGTTGGGTGCGTAATATCTGTAAAGAAGTTCAAAATTTGATCATTCAGTATCAAGAAAGAACTATGCAAAACAGCCAATGAACTTGTAAATTTCACTACCATCGTTGGGCATGGTTAAAATCGGAATTTGAGTAATAGAGCCTTTACGCCCCTCAATTCTTCCTGCACGTTCATAAATTGTTGCAAGATCTGTATACATGTATCCAGGATAACCACGTCTTCCCGGCACTTCTTCTCGGGCAGCAGATACCTATGGAATGAAGTGTCATGCAAACTATTTGAAAATGTTTAAATATTTAAATATTGTTTCAGTCATTTCTTATACTCCAAGAAAAAGCCAAAGGCATAAAAGAATGCCTTTTTTTACCTATCATTAAAGCCTATAAAGGTTTCAATTCTCCTATCCTTTCGTTTCTTTTTTTCCAAACTAATTACAGTTGAAGGTACATTATTACCTCACGAAGAGCATCAGCATAAGAACTCATATCTGTGAGTATCACAAGAACGTGCTTGCCACATTCATAAGCCAAATATTCAGCAGTAGTGAGAGCAATACGAGGAGTGATAATTCGCTCAATAGTAGGATCGTTTGCCTGCGTTAAATCACATTCGCAGAGAACAGACATTTTAGAGATTAGCTCCTTCATGCAAGTCATGAAATAATTCTCAATGCATCATACTATCTATCACCCCGTGTTCCACAAATACAACGTTTTTTTAAGATCATACAAGAAAAAACCACCTTACTCAATTTATAACTTCACCAGCTTGTACAGCCTAAAATTTTTAACTTCTTTTCTTTTCACTTAAATTTACATATGCACTTAAGTCCGGATTAACATGCCAAAAAATAGTTCTGCACTGATCATAGACCTACAAACACTAGATATATATTTACTAACAAGATGTTAGATTTAAATTAAATAAAATGACTGAAATGTAAGAACTTTTTAAACAAAAAACTATACTTTGAGTGCGCTCCAAGCATGTATTACAAAACAATATAAGGATTAATATATTGTTTAACTTGTAAACTACTCCAGCACAGTAACTAAAAGGAAACTGGGAAAACGAAAAAAGAAATACCAGCTCAAGAGGAATAAAAGAACACTTTCATACAGATTTTAATGTCAAAGATTACCAGATTAAGGAAAAGAGTCACTCTTTCCATTGAGCCATTCTCCTCAAAGTCACGTTTGAAAAACTGTGCAGTCTCCATGTTAACTCCCATAGCTGCAAAAACAATAGCAAAATTGTCCTCTTCTCCACCCTGCATAGCATGATATTTGTGAGAAAAATCACTCATCTTACAAAAAGTCCAGTAGTAATGAGTTAGTAAATGATTATGCAAAAATAATCTGTAGGCAATAAAAAGCAATAGATTTGTAAGAAATAAAACAAGTGAGATAATTTCAAATTAACCATGTTAGCTTTTCATAAGTTCACTACAGGTGTTCAGAAGAATCAAAACAGTGATAGTGATTAATAAGTCATTTGAAATCATCAGAGTTCATAGATTATCATCTATACACCATATTTTAGAAAATACACCATAGGAAATCAGCTATACCTCAAGCAGATTATCAGATTTCTCAAGTCGCTTGACTAAGCCAGCCTGACGACATATCTGTGCAGCGATTTCATTATGGGGGAGACCAGCTGCTGAGAATAAAGGGATCTTTTGACCTCTAGCAATAGAATTCATGACATCAATTGTAGATATTCCTGTCTGTATCATCTCCTCGGGATAGGTTCTCTCACTAGGATTGATAGAACTTCCTGAATTATTTGGAAGATATTAAGGAGGGAAAAATCACCTGTCAACATAAATTGGTAGAACAGTGCAAAGAAAGTTAAATACCAGAAATATCCAGGTATGCCTCTGGTAAAATTGGTGGACCGTTATCAATTGGTTTTCCAGAACCATTAAATATGCGCCCAAGCATGTCCAGTGAGACAGGAGTTTTTAACACCTGTGGACATAAACAACAAAGAGAGAAAAGGAGAAAGTCAAAATGTGGAATAAACTGATTCCAGTACAACAAAAGAAACATGCAAAAGAGAGTCAAAGAAAAAGTTGATAGGAAGAGATTTTAGCTTCAATTCAACAACCAATATTCTTGGCTAAATAATAAGGAAATCCAGGACGGACTAAATCATGTGAAATTAATCACTTAAGGAATACAATAGTAATCAGCAGTCAACATTATAAAGTTTCATAAGATGTACATGTGCCCATATTATATCATAAAAGAGAAGACTCCAGTTTCCATGATAAATATTAATTCAAAAGGCAAAAAGTAAATGCATAATCTGAAATTAGAAAATTAATCAAGTAAACTGATCAACAGTGTGAATTATATTGGTATTGGTCAAACCCAATTATCCTTTTGTCAGGGGAGGAAAAACTGCAGCTTCAACAAGCTCATGGGATAGTTATAATGGGATTTGTCTTAAGTATTCAGCGTAATAAATTAGAAAAAAAAAACACATTAAAACACAGCGATATCAGCTCAATTATGTGTTTTCTACTAGTAATATGAGTCCTACAGAATTGACATTTCGATGCTACTAACTACTGCGACAAATCACCAAAAGAGCAGATGATTTCATCATCGGAATCAATAAACTTAGGACAAATAATTTTACTTGTACTTTTCCATATAGAGAACAGTAATAACTGAGTTTTTACCTCTCCAGTAAATTGCACAGTTGTAAATTTATTGTCAATCCCAGATGTACCTTCAAATACCTGCTCAATAGTTAAGAAATGGTGAATAAACATTAAACATTGATAATGGTACTAGCAGATTGGCAAAAGTAAGCAGTGACAAAATATATTCAAGTCAATACAGCAACACCCCCACTTGGTGGGAAATTCCTGCACTGGGCTATCCTTCTAAAGTTACTGCAACTACATTAGTTGTTAGGTTTCCAACAATGAAAACCATGAAATCAAACTCAACAAGAGAAAACTCCAAACACCGAAAAATCTTTTATTCATTCTTAGAAACGAAAAAAAAAAAAAAATACTGAAATACAACTCAGTACTCAAAGGAAACACTTTTCCTTTCACACAGGGATGCCCTGTCAACAAAACAACAATCACAAGTCCCTTCCCCAAGCATTGTTGATCTTTATAAGACCAACCAACCCAACAACCTTTCCCGCCACTCACACACAACCCCCTAACCACTATATTTATTTTTTTAAATTCCTCCTAGAATACACTTTTCACACTTTGGCTCTTACATTAGTAAAGTAGACAACAGCGAAGGCATTTCTTACCAAGAAAACTGCTCACATAGATTAGGAGGACAGGGAAATCTTATAATGTTTTGGTTGCATGTAAAAACAAGCACATCAATAATCATCAACTCAGTTTCAAAGACAAGAAGCAGGTACAGAAGATGTTTATGAGCATGCCAAAGGATCTAACCTGAACAACAGCCTTTTCACCATCAACCTCTAGAACTTGTCCACGCCGAGTAGTTCCATCTCCTAAACGAATATTAACAATCTCTTGAAATTTGGGTCCCTGATGTAGTTTATCAGTATGAAGTAAACTTTAGTCACAGCAGAAATAAGGCATTCACATTGAGAAAATCAAAATACCAGAAAATTCAATAAGAAAACACAGCAAGCATGTCATCATTACCTTAACCTTGTCAAGAATGACCAATGGTCCAGCAACTCCAGATACAGTTCTGTATTCTGCAACATTAGTCAGCAAACAAATAGTTTAGGGAGAAACTGAAAAATAATGGAATGAATACCACAAGTTGATTGATCAAGTGTATCAACTCAGTAGAACAATAGTCTTGCTTGCAAATTCCCTTTCATGCATAATGGCAGGCATTAAAAATCCTTTATTCATTTATCAACAGCCGGTGTACACACCCACAGGGTATCCAATCACAGTAGAAAAATAATCAAGACAAGCAAACCAATACGACATACCCATTCCAATCTCCAAGGTACCCTCCTCCGTATCGTGAACATTCTGAGCCACGCCCATATTGGAACTTCAAACAAGCATACAAAAGAAGAGACGTACAAAAAGTCAATTCATGCCAAATCAGAAAAACAAGTGAGAAGCATAAACAGAAAACTTCAAAAGCCTTCCTCTCAACAGTAAATTAAGACAAAGCAAATACCAAAAACACAATCCAATACAAAGTCAACACAAAAACCATCACAGTTAAAAAAATATAAATATTAAACCATTAAATTAGTCCTTGAAAGATTAGCGAGTTACCACCAAAAACAGAGTAAAGAATTTTTTTCACTAACTCAGCCGTTCAAACATACTTAATTCCCCGTATAACTAACAAAAGAACAACCTATTTTTTTAGCAAAATCAATTTAGACGTTCAATCTAATAAAAAATTGAGCGAAAATAAGAATACTCGGATCCAAATTGCACTCCATTAATGCAGTGAAAAAACGGATTGATCCGAACAACCAATCGCTACTGAACTAAGCGGTTGAACTAGGAACAAACAAAATAAAATAGAACAAGACAAAGGTTAACTAACAACAAAAACGACAGTCATATTCAAAATCAAAATTGAAGGTACAGTAGCTTTATTCTAGTAGATAAGTGATCGAAGTGAGAACTAGTTTTCCATACTTTGATAACTAAAAATCCTTTGTGACAGAAAAATGAAAAACCGATACTAAGATTTGAGCGAAGAATGAGATCGAGAAACGCAGAACTGAATGATGATTGTGAGATCGAAGCGAAAGGAGTGAGAAAATGGATCCGAAGAGAGAAGAACGCACCAGCGAAACGCTTAGGATTTTCGTGATCTGAAGCGGAAGAGAGACGTGGGGGAGGGATGGACTCTGGGATCTATTGGACCAAAATTTTTAACACAACATCAAATTATTAAATTCCAATTTTTTTATTTACTCCAAAATTAAAAAATTTTAAAAATAAGTAAAATAAATTCAGGTTTCAACTTTGTTTGAAGATTAACTGCATGTTTTCTCAAATGTAAGTGGGACCCACCCACTGCTCCATGACGCCACGTTGCACTTACCTTCTGTCAATC
>Ga0209700_106813_pt1 | contig 17096 bp, 11 predicted proteins | sample SiratroredBW_FD_187528 | JGI IMG/M metagenome (GOLD analysis project Ga0209700, IMG submission 187528) | Root nodule microbial communities of legume samples collected from California, USA - Siratro red BW (SPAdes) (version 2) | ecosystem: Host-associated > Plants > Roots > Nodule | place: USA...
CATCCTTTAAAATGAATCTATGTTAGCTTATTGTCTTTGTATTCTAGTCTAATTGTTAATTAGACCTATGTGGTGCTGGTTAAAATTTCTTCTATTATTCTTGGGATTGGAACTCTAACCAGCACCACTGGAGTCTAATTAACAATTAGATTACACTACAAAGACACTCAGCTAACATAAATTTATTCTGAAGCATGAATATCCACATGCAAACCTAAATTTAAAAAAAAAACAATTACTCAAAAGTTGACTCTAAGAAAAATAGAAATAAATTTATTTAAATTAAAAATCTGATGGAGCAAAATTGTTTTATTCTTTGTCATGAATCTAAAAGCGAACTAACTATGATCGTTATGATCGTCAATGTAATGACGTAGGAGCTATAGGGTTAAAGAGAAGGTAAAAAAGATTGATAGAAAAGAGTTTTAGAGAGAATGTATGAATAACTTGACATTTCTATTTATATCAACTTCGACTTTAATTATAAAACATTTCAGATGATTGCTTTCAACTATCACATTTACTCTAGAACTTATTATGTTGGTCCTTACAGTAATGCTGTTGGGACAACTGATGACAATGACATGATGAAACACGGTGAGAGTTCAAGCTGAGCTCGTTAAGGAACATGTTTAGATAACGATATTTGCCAACTCCGGTACCAACAATGTGTATGCCCTTCAGAGTGACCACAATCAAAATCTTTTACCGTCAACACATCTCTTTTTTGTTTCCGTCCTTGTAGTCATCACCACACAAGTTCAATAATAAATTAATTAATTTCATTATTATGCAGTAGTATAATTTGCTTCAATGATAGGTACTGGATTTTCAGTGGGATGACATATTTAGAAGATACTTGTTGGAGGCGATGGTAACATGGTGGCCAACAAATCTAGTTCAAGTTTTTCTCTTCAAATTATAAAAGTAACTATTCCTAATTAATTATAACTAAAATAATTAATCATACTACATTAATTAATTATATTTTATTTGTAATTATTTTTAATAACAAATATATGTTTATAATTTTATTAATTAAAATTTTAATTTTATTTATCATATTATTTATAAATTTTTATCCATTTTCTTTCAAATCTCGTTATATTTTTCTTTTAATTTAATTATATTAGACATTATTATAAACTTTAACATCTCAGCTAGATTAATATCTTAAAAATCAATTATAAATGAAAACAACTGTTGTAGGTTCGTAAGATTGTAGGATGGTTTGATTTAGGTAGAGTATGTGGAGGTGTATGTAGTTGCTTGTGTTCTTAGTTTATGTTTTGATTGTAAGATTTTTAACACATATTATCATGTCTATTGGAAGATTGATATATTTCTTTGCTCTGTATTTGTTTATCAGTTATTACTGGCTTTTGTATTGTATGATTGGTTGGTGTTGTTGTATTTGCTTCAGGCATTTATTGTTTTATGTTGGCATTTATTTGGTTCTAAAGAGTGAATTAGAAGACATCCATCTAGAGATTAAGTAATATTTTTAAACTCTTTTTTGTAATAGGATTGTAACAGTCTTTAAGTGATTCTATTTATTTTGTTCTTTGCTTTAAAGAAAAATAGAACATGTTCCTATTTATTTACATTACATTTTTTTTAAGATCTGAAACCGTAAATGTTATTTTTCTCTACCACTTATCAAATCATTTTATTCTCAAAAGACTTAAAGATAAGATTGATCAGGCTCTTAGAATAGAATAAATTGAAATTGTATAATCCAAGTTAAATTATAGTTAGAGGTCTACCAATGTGATGAATCTTTATGATAAAGTTGATATATAATACTTTTGGGTTTTCGTTAGATTTATGTATCTCGGGCTTTAAATCCATATTTGTTTTTCTATACATTATGAGAATCGATATATTAACATTTTTAAATATAATCTATATTCGTTTGAGACTTGAATAAATTATTATTTAATTATAATATAATATGTTTGGAAAGATAGTTGTAGTATGATTGTATTTTTGAAATAGTGATATAAAAAATGTATGATTTTATGCTTTGCGTCGTCAGCATTAAAATTGATACCAACACTGTCTACCGTATACATTAACGTTTTTTTATGCATGAATTTGTTTCAGATTGTATCCACGTTCAAAAGGGTTTTTCTTCTTCCATATCTTTGGATAATTTTTAACTACACTCCATAATTTTTAAATAATTATTTTACCTTCTATAAAAGTAATTTCTAAATTGCTTGTTTCAGAAATTTTTCAAAACAAGTTTTCTTGAATTTCTATAACATGATCTTCAAAACAAAATTTTTGAAATGGATTTTTATAATAGAATTTTTGAAACATGCTTTCAAAACCATATAAAATAGAAGAACAAGCTTTTCATAACCATTTTTTTTACACATAAAATACATTCAATACTGAGATTTCTAAAATAAAATACCCAGAACAAATTTTCTAGAACATATGTAATAACTTCCAAAATAAATTTTTTAAAACGATATTGTTTCCAAACGAGCTCTGTTCTTCTCCCTCTTAAAGGTGCAATCGAGAACAGAGGTGCAAAGCCAATGATAAGATCAGCAAAAAGATGGTGGGTGTAGTGAGAAAGGTAATTTTATATTTTTTTTTCTCTTTTTTTCGAATAGCGAATAATGAGATTAAGAGTGTTCCAACTCTATTACATTAATCAATTCTCTGAGCCTAACAAACAAATATAATTAAGGTCACAAAATATATTTTGATTCAAACAATTATCATTTTATATTTCAACTCTCCAATCTTTAAATCCGTCACATCTAGCTGCCATTCTTTTTTTTTCTTTTCTCTCTATTTGTATGGGCGTGCGGTTTGTAATAACGAGTGTGAAGGATGTAAAACCACATTCAAAATAATAAAGAGAATACACTATTCTTTTTGTCATGTTTTTTTTATTATCTTGTTCTCTTATTTTCTATCTTCAATTGTTTTTCATCTTTAATTACATCACACAAGATTTCATGGCAACTTTTCTATTTTATTTTTATCTTTTTTATACAAATTAATAGTTGTTTAAATTATATTTATTCATCTCTTAAGAAAAAATAATTATTATTTTTATTAATATATAATTGTTATTATATTTGTACAAACTTGACGATTTTTCATTGATTCTTTTAATTTTTTATTTTTAAAAATGACATTTTAAAATACATATTTTTTTTTATTTTTTTTATACAAATTAGTTCTTGTTTCAGTTTTGTTTTTATTTTTATTTTATTTTTTTAAAAAATCAGTTTAAATTATATTCTTTGTTTTTATTTTTATAAAAAATTAATAGTTTTTTAAATTTGTTGGTAGCGGCAAAATATAAAGCGAAAGAAATAAGCAAATATTACATAAAATCATTGTACAAGTGTTTATCTTCATAAACTTCCAGTCAAATGTAAGTATTGTTCATATAATTGTTGTGGTGATATTGTAAGAATGAAATATCATCTTGTTGGAAGAAAGAAAAATGTTATTGAATGTACATCTATTCTGGATGATATTAAGACGTGTTTTTGAAGTTAGAAGATAAAGAAAGATTCAGAAAAGTACATCATTAATATTATTTTGAAGAATTGAATTCTAAGATACTAGAAGGGAACATAAGGAGTTATAAAGCAAAAGATAATGAATGAAATGTTTAAAGATGGAGAGTTAGTGTTCTCGACATTTCTAATGCATATATATATATATAATGTTTTACCATTTAATCTGGTAAGAAGTTTCTTATTTTCCAAATGCTATAATATGTCATTGCATATAGAAAGGTTTAAAGCCTCTGAAGTTAGGGTAGGAGATTGGCAATATCCAAGCTAGTATGAAAAATATAAGGTTAAATATTAGGAATAGAGTTGTACTTTGATGTGTGATGGTTGAATAGATGGAAAATGTCTTTTTCCAACTTTTCGATGAATAGTCTAAGTGGAACAATTTTCTTAAAATCTATTTATACTAGTAATATGATCAAGGATGTCAAACAAATATTGAACTACTAGATTCCGTGGTACAAGAAATTTTGAAGGATAATGTTGTGCAAGTTTTTATAAATAATGCTTCTAATTTTGTGCCAATTGAAAAATGTTAGAGAAGAAGAGAAAAAAATTACTTTTGTCTTCTCATGTAGCTCACCGCCTTGATTTAATCCTTGAATATATTAGTCAGCTTACAATATTTATAATACCATTTCAAATGTCAAAAAGATCACAATTTTTATTATAGACACACATCAGTCTTAAACTTGTATAGAAAATATTCAAAATGAAAAGAATTAGCTCAATCAACGGTCACAAGATTTTTAATTTTATTTATGACCCTAAAATGTATAACAAAATAAAAAATATGTTTTTTGAGATATGTTTTACAGGAATGGACAATTAGTAATCATGTTAGTAAAAATGAAAGTAAATAAGAGGTGAACCTTATTTTATGTTATGATAGATTTTGGAAACCCATCTACTTAAAGTGTGTGACTCCTCTTATATGCTATGTATATAACTTCAAATTTCAAAAATCAAATTGTTTGATATAAAAAGTGTGGAAAGTAATTCAATCTTGTGAGAATTTGCAATTATACATGTCTCTTCAAGTTGTTGCTTACGACCTTAATCATAACTAACTCTTAATCCTATATTTTTTTTTACAATGTAAATTAATAATATCTTTAATACTTATTTTTATTTCTCTTTCTATCATATTTCATTGTGACAAAAAAAAAAAACTTCAATGTTGATAATGAATTTTTATATGTTTTATATGTCTACTTAAAAAAAGAATATAGTATAAAAGGATTAGATTTCAACTTAATCAACAATTTTATATATTAAAGAAATTCCAATGAGTTTTTAGAAGAAGAATGAGAACAGACACTAAAGATAAGAAGCAACCTAGTCAAACATAACAATCAAGATCATATTTACGAATATTGAAATTGTATCTCTTTGGTGGGAAAGTTATGGTGGAGAGGATAAAGAGTTACAAACTCTAACAATAAAGGTTTTAAGTTTCATTTATGGTGTAATTGGGTGTATACATAATATACAGCTTATAGTGAGACAAAAGGTTAGAGAGAAAACGGAATACTTATGATATTTTGTGTTTATTTAATATTGAATATGATAATTAGTAGATTACTCAAAAGAAAATCCTTCCTTACCAAATGATATTTTATGGACGGATATACATGGTTTTACACTTACAAAGAGAAGTCCAAACACAAAAAAGAAAAAAAATATTTGATTAAATTATTAAACTTGTGCAATTAAATTAATCATAAATATTATAGTATATGTACATTTTTTATTTTAATAAAAAAATCTATATATTATTAAATATGGTGACATATTTTTTTTATTTTGAAAAGTTTTGTCAAATCTCACATAGCTAGGCTAAACCAACTTAAATATTTTATATAGTAAATTAAATAAATTTTAAAATAATTTTAAAAAAATATTTTTTTAATAATATTTTAGAGTCAGTTAAGCCTAAACTTTAACCGTAAAAAAGCATTTATTAATTGGAAGTTTATTTTTCATTTTCTAGAATGAATATATATAATTTAAAACAATCACTATCTAAATTTGAAAATTGTAGAACACTAAAAAAAACATTATTGTGTTTGATTTTTGGTTAAAATATTTAATTTATATCCTCACTACAAACAAATTGACATACCAGATAGCACACTGAAAGCAAATTTTGAACTATAACGACAAAATTCAATAAATTTATAATAAAAAATAAAAGAAATTTTGATCATCACAGGAAAGGTATTGATAGAAACTTTTCCTGTGCATTTAACAACAATTTAAAAGATAACTTCAATAAAGGTCTTGAAACAACAGATTGGTTATAATAACTATGATATGGCCTATGTCTTTGCACAATAAATTATCACACTTTTAAACTCTTTAGTTGGAGTTTTGAGTGATTCTTTTAGATTATTGGCAAATCAAATGTCTTGAATAGGGAATGAGTAGTCGTTCCTCAAGATGAAAATATGAATTAAAATCTAGATTTTTATTTAAATAATAGGAGATGAAATAGGAATGATAATTTTCGTTTGTTCAAAGAGAACAAGATGCAAATGAAATTCTACAACAAATGAGGATTAATGCAAATGTGAGAGGTTATAATCGTTAAAAGGAAGTAATTATAACTTGCAAAACCATCACATAAACTACGTTGCAAAAACAAGATTTAAACAACATGAGTTAGAGTTAAGTAATCCAAATCAAACTTTCTTTTACATCTGTTTTTTTTTATTATTTTATTTTAGACACTAAATTACCCAAGGCAATAAAATCCTAAGTTTATCAAATTTATTGTGAAAAAAGGGAAATTGATATTTAAGCATATACCAAAATACAAAATAGAATGTGGAAACATTACTATGAATAATTGTCTGAAATGGAAATATTTTTTGAATTGATTAACACTAAATTCCTTTACATGGTTCACCATGTTAACACCTAATTTAATATATAATTGATCACATTCAGAGGAAATTTTCCTTGAATGATTCTTTAGAAGGAAGGCAATAATAAGTCTCATAGATTTAGTGAGTGATAAAAAGATATTATATTGAAAGTATCAATGATTAATTAGATTGATTTATACATTTAAAACTAGGTGTTTAAGTTAAATTAATTTAACGTGCACGTTTTTAGACATCTAATTACGTATAAAACACTCATAAAATATGCATAAATAAGTTTCATTGACAATATTTCTAATGCTATCAACAAATATAGCATAAATGTGTTTTTTGGTAAATGATTTTGTAAAACTTTATTATAAGAAGATTTCTCATCCGAATCGATCTTTTACAAAGAGTTTTGGAAATATATTAGCAAGCTAATTTTTTAGACAAAATCTACATCATCATTTTGGACATTATCTTTTGTAAAATGGTGTTTTACTTGAATGCCTCGGACGTGAATATGGGGTGTGAGGGCTCTAGAGGATTAATAACAAGACTCTTACCACATAATATTAGAATCAGATCTCTTACTCTTTCAAATGATTTTTGATTTACAAAAGTTAAGAGCAACAACTTATGGATAATATGTATTATGTTTCGGCTATTAAATGAGTTATTGTCTCTTGCTTCTTTTTTTATCCAAGAAATTATGAATTAGTACCCTTCTAATCTGAAATTTTCTCTACACTTATAGTTAAGAACAAAATTAGACGTTTCAATGAGATAACAAAAAATTATCTTAGCAACTATTAAGTAAAATTTTCTAAGTTTAGATTGGAAACATGTACATGTACAAATAACAAATATTACATTTGGTCTAGATGCAATGAGATTAAGAATTGAATCAATCATATAAAGATACAATGAAGATCACTCTCCAACAAAATTGTTTAGCAATCAACTTTACAAAGCACTTAAAAGCTTTTAAAAGAATGAAAGATTGTCAACATCAACATTTATGTTAATTTCATTCAACTATCCAATATTTCATATGCATAATACAACTTATAGGTTGTTGAGAAAAACGAATGAAGAAACACCAAGAGATCTCAAACATAATGAGATATGAGCTAAACTCACATAAGAAATTAATGTCACTTTTAACCTAAAAACTTAAGGCACATAGGTGTTAGAAAAAGAATTAATATGCCCTGGTGATTTTGTGAGTCCTTTGTGTTAGATTTTTCCATTAGCGAATGCTAACAATTCACTATTATGCCAATTTTGTTAAGGAAAATGACAACACTAAATTAGGTTGTGTTTGTGGTCAAGTTCTACTTTAAAATTGTGATGCATGTTCTCAAGAAGAAAATCATCCATGTTTCTAAAAATTTGAGATTTGGAGTGTGGCCACTATTTTACATGGTGATCTAGTCTTTGATGTAGTCATTCGACTCTTCTTGTGTCTATTGTTGACTTGTTTATACTCACTCATCTAATGCTTTAAGCATATTCATATATTCTTAATTTGAGCTTCCATGCATCTAGTGAATGGCAAATTGTATATGTTCATTATTTCTTATGCTTTAAAAACCTTCATTTGATTAACATTTAACAAACTCTTTAGGAAAACCAAAACTTGATATTATTTGTTATCGTCCAAACCTTGAGTGATATTTTGGGCAAACATTTATACATAAACTTGTGTCTAGTCTTGTATAAATTGTTTATGCCTTAACCGTCATCAGTATGACAATTGAAAGTTGTCTCCAAATCCTCTATTCAAATGTCAAAACTTTGATAGATGTTAGTAGTCTTTTAAGTAACATCATTCTTTATAAAACTCAACTTCCTATGTATATAGTAAATTTAGTACTGAATATTACTTTCTTCTACTCGCAATATCAAATTTAAGATGTAATCTCATAATAATTTAGTCTATTGTGACTGAATCTATAGAGAAATTTATGGGCTAGTTGTTAATAACTTTTACGGTATAGCAAATTCAAAAATGAATTTACAACTTGTTAAAATAGTTGTCTTGAGTTTAATGTCTCATATATAAAGAGTTGATTACAAGTATTGTTTTGAAGTTATATGAAGAATAGATGTTATATATGGCTACATGAAAAATAAACATACTTCAACTTGATTATATTTACATATTTTTTAAATTTTAAATAACTTATCTATGACACTTAAATTAAAACATTAATTTAACAAAAATAATATTGTGTTCATCAATAAAGACTAGTATCATTGAATAAATTAATAAGATTAAATTATCTTGATAATGTTTAAATGTATTAGATCTTCACTAGTAGAAAAAACACATTCCACAACAGGATATCACCGCAGTTAAGAAGGAATCACATTTAAAAAAAAATACGGTCACATTTTTTAAATTAAGTGCAACGATATCACCGTGGTTGTCTACAACAACCACAGTCATATTAACGTTGCAGGAGATATTACCGCACTTAGTACGAGAACCGTGGTGGTAAGACACACAAATATTTAAAAAAGAAATGTTACAGGGAGATACCAACGCGTTTGTTTCTAAAACCGTGATGGTAGGCATATAAATAATTTTTTAGTTATTCTAGAGGGAGGATACTACCGCAATTGAGGCCAGAACTGCGGTGGTATGTGGATACGATCACTTTAGGGAACTCGTGCTCACTTTTTCATTTACGCTGTCATCTTGCCTTTCTCTCGCGTAGCAATCTCGTCCCTCGTGGTTTCTCATCGTCGTCTTTGGTCGTGTCTCACCGTCGCCATCTCTCATGGATCTAACCCTCTCTTCCTTCTAACCACCCTTTTCTCTTACTTCTTTTCCATTCCAAACTCTAGATTCTCTTTCTCTCTATTTTCTCTTCTTCATTTTCTACCTCTTCTGTTGACTCCAGTTTTAATGCTCAAATTAAACGAGAAAAAAGTTGTCCATTATTTTTAATTATGGTGTAATTGTTCATTCTGGCATGTGTATGAGACTTTCCAACCCTAAAGCAAATAAGCACAAACACAAGTGAAAACGAGCGATGAGGGAGTTTGGGTTAGTGGAGGCAACATTAGGGTTTATGATGATAGCGATTGTGCTAAACATGGTGGCAGAAGTAGTGAGGGTTGGCTAAGGTGGCGGACATGGGCTGAAAACAAGGAAGCAAGGTATATTTCTTTGGACAGTGGTCGTATTAGCCTATACTCGGCTATCGGTTGTAATCGTTCTTGATGTAGGATCTGATAGAGAAGCGAAGTTTTTCAAAGCCATGCTGAAAAAGGAAGTGAAGTTCAACAAAGGTGGTAGGCAGAATAAACCATGGAAGGTGACAACCTTCTTTTTCTCTCACTTCCCTAACAGCTATGGAGAAAGAGATATGTTGAAAATATTTCAAAGGTGGGGGAGTGTGGAGGAAGTTTTCATATCTACAAAGCTAAATCGTTGGGGGAATCGCTTTGGTTTTGTTCGTTTCAGTAATGTGAAGACGTCTTAAGGCTGGAGGCAGAACTTGATGCTATACGCATAGGAGCAATGAAGTTGTATGTGAATCTACCGAGATATCGTAAATTTGTTGAGGTTCCAAATGCTCACCGTGCCATAATGCCCACCAAGTTCAAGGCATCAGAACCAAAGGTTAAAGTTGTTCGGCAGTGGAGAGCGAAAGTGGGGAGTACCAACACAGTGAATATGAGCAACAACATAAGTAATGCAAAGGCCCGTAAGGAAGATTGGAAAGGTCAGATTATCATTATTGCACCATTGAGACTGCCTTGGTTGGAGGAAAGTTGGGTCGGAGTCACAGTGGAATATATGTCGATGGAGTTTATTCGCGAAGAGTTAATACAGGAGGGTCTCGGATGCATTAGGGCACGTTATTTGGGAGATAAACAAGTTCTTTTAACGGGTCTAGAGGGGGCTAAACTCTTGGAGATAATCGAAGGAAATAGGGAGACCTTAGGTAAAATCTTTGAAGTTATTAAACCGTGGAATGAATGCAACAAGGTTGAGTACAAAGTTGTCTGGGCTAGCTGCAGAGGTGTTCCTCTATCCCTGTGGACAGTCGACTGATTTAGGAAAATATTGTCTGATGTGGGATCTTTAGTGGATGTCGACGATGCAACTTTGAAATGGGACTGCACCAAGTATGCTCATTTGAAAGTGAGGCTAGCAGTGGCATCCATGGTGAAAATGTCAAAAAAAAATCTGGATCAATGATGAACTGTTTAAAGTCTCTATGGAAGAGGAGTATTCTTTTGTGGAAGAGGGCAAGTTTAGTAGATGGGTTATGGAAGGCGACGCATCTGATGTGTACTCATCTATGGATTTTAAGGTGGAAGAATCCATTCACTCCGTTGATGTAGGATGGGAGGACAGGGAGGATGGAAGACTCATAGATGATGAGACGGTGGCATGCCGAGCTCGGGGCATCTCCGACGAGGAAGTCCGACATATGGGGCACTGGATAAAGTTGCTAGTGAAAATGTGCAGGCAATGCACAAGAACGCTGAAAGTATGTGTCAGAGTTGCATGGAAACGAGATGGAGGGAACAAGTAATGAAAGAGGCAAGGGCAAAGAATGCTATTGGGTGGCAGAGGAACAATTAATGGAAATGGTAATGCCCCAACGGGAGGTAGTCCCACATGAGCCATCACTTTCAAATATGCTTTTTAACGTTGACCCGGAATGGGTGAGTGGTACGGTTGTGTGCATAGAGGCTATGCCCGAAATCCTTGGGCCTAAAGTTCAATCCTTCTTAGAATCGAATTTGAATTTGAAAAGCCAAAAATCACGTGTAGTACTGGATGGCGTGAATGTGGTGCATGGGAAGGGAGTGGTCGGATGTGACGTGGACGGGAAGAATGAGAAGACATCAGGGGGTAGTGTTATGGAAGTGGGGCCCGCAAAATGTAATGGTAGTGGGGGAGAGGAAATCGCATTAAGAGACGTGGGAGGTGCAGACGTGAGTACCCATAGAGTGGAGGAGGCCGTAGATGACTGCAGCTATGGCGACAGTGTGGGCGACGGTTCGCTGGAGGGCGATGACGGTTCGTCGGAGGGCGGCGTCGGTTCGCCAGTGGGGGGAGATCAATGTGAAACTAAGAAGTGCGACCATCTTGAATTGCATGAAGAAGATAGTGCGTTTAATAAAGGTATGGAAGAAGAGGCGATGGCAGCAGGGGAGGGGCCTCTTGTGCGTTATGATCATAGCTCAACGGGTGGCTTCACTCTTTAACAAAGAACTCTGTTAGATCCCATTGTGTTTAGTGCTTCAAGGAAAATGTGGCGAGGAGAGTCGAGTTCAAAGCATCGGAGATCCATTCAGATCCGCGATAATGTATCAGGCGGTAGATCAAGGTTAGTCATCCCAACATTTTCTAACTCAATTAGTCATACTAACATTTCTAATTGCAATAGAAGGATCAAGGGTTCGGATAATGGTATTGAAGAGTTGAGATTATGGGGGTTAGTAAAGGAGATTGAAAGTGAAGACATTATTATTCAAAGGTTTTCAGAGATGGAAGAACGAGACAATAAAGTGTTGCGGGAAGCAACTTGTGTGGTAGGGAATTTGTTCTGATGAAGCTGATAAGTATTAATATTAGGGGTTTGGGCAGAGATATTAAGTGGAAGTATATCAGAGAGCTTATTCACAAGGAAAAAGTCGGTGTGTTGTGTGTGCAGGAGACTAAGTTAGTTAGTATGGATGTTGCTAAGTGTTTCAGTCTTTGGGAAAGTAACAATATTAGCTAGGTTCATAGAGGGACTGACAAAGAAGGTGGGGGCATTTTGACCATGTGGGATAACAAGGTGTTTAAGTGTGAGACATCTGTAGAGGGGAAAGGGTTTCTTATTGTCATGGGAGATTACAGTAGTGGTGCGTCAGGTACAGTAGTGAAGGTCCTAATTATGAATATTTACGCTCCTTACTCCAATAAGGATAAAGTCTTACTTTGGAAAGAAGTTAAGGACAAGTTGGCATCTGCAAATTGTTGTATTAGATGCGTGATCGGGGACTTTAACTCAGTTAGGAAAGCTTCTGAAAGGAAAGGTACGAATAATGGGTCGGTGAATAATTGTGAAATAGCCAGGTTCAATGACTTTATTGACAGATGTATGCTGAAGGATATCCCAGGTGTGGGGAGGAAATTTACTTGGTATAGACCTAATGGGACAACAAGAAGCATATTAGATAGAGTCTTGTGTCTGACGAGTGGCTGTTGTAGTGGCTAGGCTCTAAGCAATACATGCTAAGTATACAGGTGTCTGATCATTGCACTTTAGTGGTTAAAAATACTATTATTGATTAGGGCCCGAAACCTTTTTGGTCTTTTGACGTGTGGCAGCAATATGAGGGTTTTAAAGAGGTTGTCAAAGAAGTTTGGGACAACACCCCTTTACGAGGTAATAGTTTGGAAGATATCAAGGATTAGTTTAAAATGTTGAAATGTGAGATCAAGGTATGGAATATAGTAGTTAATTCCAGGGCTAGGATGAGGAAGAAAGAGTTGATAGCCCAGATAGAGGAGTTTGACAAATGTGATGACGACGACACCTTGCAGGAAGATGAGAGAATCATGCGTATAGACCTGTTAAGCCAATTGAGAAGTTTGGAGGAGAAAGAAGAGGCCATGCTTAAACAAAAGTCGAGAGTTGAGTGGATAAAAAGTGGGGATTCAAATCCAGATTTTTTCATTCTAAGTTGACATGGAGGAGGGCTCGGAACGATCTAATGGTATTCGTATCAATGGTACGTGGTGCGAAGATCCACAACGTGTCAAAAGCCAGGTGAAATAGTTCTTTGAAAGTAGATTCGAGGCACCTTCGGAGTATATGCTTAGTTTGGATGGCGTCAGTTTTAGGACTATTTCGGAGGATGAGAATGCTTTGTTGAGTGGTTTTTTTACTGAGGCAGAAGTGTTAGAAGCTGTGAGTTAGTGTGGAAGCTCGAAGTGTCCAGGACCTGATGGGTTTAATTTCTACTTCATTAAGAATAATTGGGAAGTTTTAGGTAAGGATGTTGTTAGAGCTATTCTTTTCTTTCAGAGCACTGGGTTCATTCCGAGAGGCTGTAATGCCTCTTTTATTACGCTGGTACCAAAGAATGATAATCCCTCTGAGCCGAATGAGTTTAGACCGATTTCTTTAGTCGGTTGTGTCTACAAAATTCTTTCTAAGGTGTTGTCTAATGTTATTGATGTTAACCAATCTACGTTCCTTGTGGGGAGGGGTATGTTGGACAGTGTTCTGGTAGCAAATGAAATGGTGGATTATCTGAAGAAGGAAAAGAAGAGTGAAGTGTTGGTTAAAGTGGACTTCAAAAAAGTTTACGACTCGGTGAACTGGAAGTTCCTTTATTACATGATGGGCAAATTAGGCTTTAGTTCTGTATGGATTAATTGGATCAAAGCTTGTTTTGAATCGGCTTCTATTTCAGTTCTGGTAAACGATAGCTCCACGGAGGAATTTAAGTCGAAGAGGGGATTTAGGCAAGGTGATCCGTTGGCGCCTTTCCTTTTCCTTATAGTTGTTGAGGGCTTTACAGGGCTGATGAGGGAAGCTAAAAATGTAGGTTTATTTAAAGGCATTGAGGTGGGTAGTCAGAAAGTGCAGGTAAACCTGTTGCAATTTGCAGATGATACGTTATTCTTCAGCAGTCCTTCGTATCACAATGTGTTGGTTATTAAAGCTATTTTGAGATCCTTTGAACTGGTGTCAGGGCTTAGGGTCAACTTTCATAAGAGTAGGGTTGGGGCTGTGGGCATCTCTGAGCTAGATTTACTTGTTTACTTTAAATGTCTCAATAGTAGGAAGATGGACTTACCTTTTAAGTACCTAGGTATGCCAATTGGAGGTAACCCCAAGAGATGTGAGTTTTGGAATCTCGTTGTGAAAAAAAGATTAGTTCTAGATTATCGAGATGGAAGGGGAGATTGCTTTCGATGGCAGGTTGGATATGTTTGATCAAGTCTGTTATCAGTGCTTTACCCTTGTTTTATTTCTCCTTCTTCAGAGCACCTGTCAGTGTTTGTAATCAGATTAGACGTATTCAGTCTAAGTTTTTGTGGGGTTGGGGAGATGATAGTAGGAAGATTGCTTGGGTGAAGACGATTTATAGTCCAGTTGAAAATGGTTGCTTGGGTATTAAGGACATCAGTTGTTTTAATGATGCTTTGCTTGCTAAGTGGAAATGGAGGTTTGGGGTGTCTAAGGAGGGTTTGTGGAGGGATATTCTACAAGCAAGGTACGACAGTTAGAGGAATATGGGTGCTACTTCATGCCTTAGTAAGGAATCTGTGTGGTGGAAGGATTTGACCAGGGTTTGTGGCATTGGTATACAAGGGAATTGGTTCGATTGTAGATTTCAGTGGTGTGTAGGGGATGAGAGGTGTATCAAATTTTGGGATGATAGGTGGGTGGATGACCAAGCATTGAAAGATAAGTTTCCAAGGTTACACTCAATCTCTCAGAATAAAGATAGTCTGGTAGGTGAGTGGGATGATAGTAGAACCTCACGCTACATTATGTGGAATCTCAGTTGGCGTAGGGAGAAGTTCGAATGGGAAAAACACTTAGAAGAACAAATGTTGGCCATGATCTCAAATGTCAAGTGGGATGTGAGGAAAGAAGACAAACTGGTGTGGGTGGGTGAGGATCACCAGGATTATACAGTTAAGTCTGGTTATAGTATCTTGAATGGTGAGAGTCTATTGCAGACTTCAAATATTTTGAAGTTGGTATGGAGTTTAAATGTAGCTCCTTCAGCGTTAGTGGGTGCTTGGAGGTTATTACTGGATAGAATGCCAACTAGATTTAATTTAGCCAGAAGGGGAGTTCAGTTAAGGAATTTGTAGTGCCCTTTGTGCCAAGGAAGTGTTGAAACCGTTGATCATTTGTTTAATACTTGTAATGTGGTACAACAAGTTTGGGATCAATGTGACAGTGGGTAGGGAATGTGGGTGTTAGACATGAGTCTACACTTGCTAATTTTCAGAGTTTTTGCTTATTGGGTCAAAGGCAGAGTGTTAATAGAGCATGGAAAGGGTTGTGGGTGGTTATTGTATCAGAAATTTGGAATCGCAGAAATAAGGTGGTATTTAAAGGTGGGGTTGTAGATGCTAATGAAATATTTAGTCTAGCTTAATTAAAGGGTTGTCTTTGGGCTAAGTAGAAGATGAAGAGAATCACTTTTTCTTACTCGGATTGGCATTTCTCTCCGGTGTGGTGTCTACAATCTTTGGCTTAGTAATTCATGAGGAAATGTGAGTTTTGTTTTAAGTAGTTTGGGAGATCGTTGGTTTTAGTTTCGGGTAGGACCTATCTTGAAGGTCTAGTACTTCGGTTTTCTTCTTTTGTTTTTCTTGGTTGACCTTTACTTTGTCTTTGGTTCATTATTTGTTCCACTTTCTTGTGTATTCAGTTTCTTGATTATTAGTGGAGTGCCTATTTATGTTTGGATAAGTATATTGGTAGTTTTGGCAGATGTATCTAGATTTGGTTTGTTGTTTAAGGGTTGGAACACCCCTCAAGTGTTCCTTTTATTTAATTTAATTCATTTTTCGTTGTTAAAAAAAATACGTAGAGTCGTTTTAACGTAATTGATTATATATTAATATATTATTATAATTATTTGTAAAAATATTTTATTAATTATTTTAAAATTTTATTTTATTTTAAATTTTATTATTATATATTTTTATTATTTATTATTTTAAAATATAAAATATATATTTTTATAGTTTTATTAAAAATTAATATTATTAATAATAATAATTTTATATTATATAATTGATTATATTTATTTTATTATATATATATATATATATTTATATTAATATTTAAATAAATATAAAATGTTTTGAAAATTTTTTCTCATTCGTATATCTTTCCTGGCGAAGAAAGTTTAAAAACAAAAAATTATCTCATTTTTTGTATTTTAATAATATTTTATTTTTCAAATTTTTAACTTTCTTCGTGTTTAGTCTATCATAACAAATCCGTATTCGTATTCAACCACTCTAAGAAATTGATACCACTTGTTCCGTCACGAATGCAAGAGGCTCAGTATCAACTGAAGACTTCTCGGATGGACCTTCTCCTGCCCAGTCCAACTTCAACATTCACAATGTCCAGAAAGTGCACGCCTCTGGATAAAGATCCAATCGCCTAGTCCGCAATGGTAGGTGTACCTGCGATGACACTCCGATGCTCAAGTAAGTGTCCGGTTATCGGAGTCAGATAGACTTTTGTTAAGGTTTTGCTACGTACCTTTGACCTTCATTGCTCACCTATTTATAGGGCTTTGGGGTTTACTTATTTCTTACGCTTTGTCAGCTATTGCAGTCTTTATGTCAGGAGTAGCGTGTAAGTTTAGAACACCACCTTTTCTTATATCCGTAGAAGCTTTCAATTTTCTGGACGGACAGTACTCGTTGCGTCCTCATGGGCGGACAGTGTTCGTTATGTCTGTTATTTAAGTTAGTTCATTCCGGAATGTGAGCTTCTAGGCGGGTAGTACACTTGCCCCCCACACTTGAGTGATAGAAGTCGAAACGAGGAGTCTACTTACAAATGGTTGAGGCCTTTCGGCTGCCTAAATGGATTACTTAATACTTGTCCATTCGCCTTTCTCAAGATTTGCTTACTGGTAAGGTGTGAGAACTTAATTGCTT
>Ga0209700_106814_pt1 | contig 17096 bp, 16 predicted proteins | sample SiratroredBW_FD_187528 | JGI IMG/M metagenome (GOLD analysis project Ga0209700, IMG submission 187528) | Root nodule microbial communities of legume samples collected from California, USA - Siratro red BW (SPAdes) (version 2) | ecosystem: Host-associated > Plants > Roots > Nodule | place: USA...
GTTATATTATTAGTAATATTTACGATAATAATAATATTAATATATTAACAGTATTATTGATAATAATAGCAAGTATGAATAAAAATATTAATAATAATATTTGTAATACTAATAATAATATTGATAATGGTAATATTATTAATAATAGTGTTAATAATATTTATAATAATAATAATAATGTTAATAAAGATAATATTAATATTAATACTAAAAATAATAATGTTAAAAATAAAATAATATTAAGAAGATTAACAATAATAATAATATAAAGATGTGTACTATATATAAATTTATATATAGATAAATTTACATGTAACATTCTGGATACAAATCACTATGTAAAATTTTGTATATAATGTTAATTTTACATATGAATACGAATTTGTACGTATGTAAGTTTTATATATAAACTTTCATTCATATATAATTTTTAAATGTAACTTTTTTATAATATGTGTGATGTTTACGTAAAAAGACGATCACATTATTCAATTAACAAAAAATTAACAGACAGATACTTTAATTTAAAAATATAAATTTTTTTAAGTACGTAGTTAAAAAAAATAATAAAAATATATTACAAATACTTAAATATATATAAAACTTAAAACTAATTAAATATTTAAAATGCTTATATAAAAATTATTTAATACAAGTGTTCAAACTCAATTTCGTCATATAAGGACAAATTATAATTACAACAAATAGTGAGACTTTATAGCTTAATATTATGCTATGCAGATAATTTCTTTTTTTAATTTATATGTTCACCTATATTATAAATTACCATATATTCTCAAATTCCTAATAGTTGCTGATTAAAATATGCCAAATGACCCACTGTAAAGAAATAGAATTACTTATATTGAGAAGAATTGTTTTTGTGATCCAATTAGATTTAAAAAGGTTTAGCTTTTTTTCTATTTTTTTTTAGATATCAAATTCAATATACATCAATTTTAAAGATACCAAAACCTTATTAAATCTTAAAAATAGGGCAGTTGTAAAAAACAGAAGTTATTAAATTCAAAAAGTTTTGAAATTTGTATATTTTGTATCAAATACTTTTTATAATTCTACTAATAAAATCATATGAAATTCATCATTTTTTTCTAAATCTTATCCAATTTTTTAGTTTTAAATACTAAAAGACTTTTAGTAAATTATTTTACACTACATATTTTTCGTCATTATACATTCATATATTTCAATATACTTTCTATTTAAACTACCTTAGGGTAAATTTAAATACAATTAAAATATTTAAAACATTTATTTCACTTATATTATAATTTTGCTATCAAAAATACTTATTTATAATTATTTTCTTAAATTTAAAAAAAGTGGTATCGAATAATGTGATGGCGTGGGTGTTGTATAAACCCTTGGCAGTGTGGAGGATGGAACAAAAGAAGGAACTGGAATTACAGTGCCGAAGCAAAGGCTTAACCCAGCGAGAGAGAGTGAGAGTAAGTAACCCAGGTACCTTTTTTTTTTTTTTTTTTTTTCCTGTCGTTTTATTGTGAAAACATTCATTCATAGCGTGTTTGTATCTATGTGAAATATCTCTGTGGTTCACTGAGAGAAGATTAGGAATGAGATTTGTTTATCTCTGTGGCGATAAGCGAGACTAAAATTAACCTTATTTTTTCAAAAATCGTACACCTGAAGTTGAGTTCTTGGTCGCAGGTTGCTTGTAACAATTCAGAATCATGTCTTGGTGCACCATTGAGTCCGATCCCGGTATGCAAAGTTCATGACTTTTTTTACTAGGGTTCATGGTGCATGCAGTATTTTGTTTGATATAGATGCTGATTGGTACATAGTTTTAGAGTTTGATTTTTGTTTCTTCTTCTACCCAGGCGTGTTTACAGAGCTTATTCAGCAAATGCAAGTGAAAGGTGTACAGGTATTTTTGTTGGACTTATCTATTTTTCATTGTTTTTAGCTTCGTCTTGGTGTGGGATGTTGGTCTTTGTTACACGTTTAGGAGATTTTGCTTCCCTAAGGGCGTAGTTGGGAATTGGGTTTTGAAGGGTAAGGGAAGGGGACAACAATTTTATTTTTGATAAATTAATAAATATTCTCAATTTTAATTATTATTTTTTAAAATGGCATGATAGATTATTTTGTTTATTTTTATGAACTTTGCATAATTGTTAATTTGGAATCAATAAATTACCCTCTCCTGCTTGTCCCTCTAAAACCTAACTCCCAAATACAGACTGAAAGACATGTTGGGATATGTATATTTCAAGGTATAATGTTGCATTCCTATTTCAATGTTGCATTCCTGGGACTATTGTGCTTAGGAATATTATCCCATGAACATGTTTGGTTGGCATTTAGTATCAACATTGCAGAGATATTTAATTGGCAATGTGTTGTGTTTGTTAGTATTGTTATTGTGGTAGGTTTTTGCGAAGTCTTTGTTTTGCAGTCTGTTTTGTACTAGCATCTATAATAATGTAAATAACCAGGGGAAGCTAAAAGTACCCTCCAAACCTTATAAAATGATATAGAAGGAAAATGAACAGAATAAAGAATGCATCAAGGGAACTATGTAGATTCCACATATTGTCTTGAAAATGTGGGTCTCCTTGCTTTCTCAAAATTTGTAATGAAGTAATGAACCATCAAAAGCGCCTCCAAACCCCTCTAAAGTAGAAGGACACTCTCTGTTCAAAACATATCTTAAAAGGTGATAGCATGGTAGATGAGCATAAACAATGAAAAGGGCTGTACGTCAACCTAATAGCAATAAAAAGATAAAAATTTATGGAGTTAAAGAAGACGACCTTTGTAAAATTAAAGGGCTTGTGAGGAGGTGGAATACCTTTATCTGAAATTAGATTTCTCATAAAAGTTCTATGGGCTGGGGGATTGCTTTTCGAACAAGAAAGTATGACCTGTAGGGAAAATGAAAAATTATGCTGTGGAAGTGGAAGGGGACATGGACTGTCTTTCTACCTCTGCATGTCCTTAGGAAAAGCAGGAAAAGCTTTTACCTGTTCAAAAAGGATTTATATTCACGAGTTAAAAGCACATTGTTGATTGCCATTTCTTGCCAATTCAAGGCATGGCTGTTCGGAATCATTCTGAGTCTGTTAATATCAGACTGAAAACTGCTAGAAAATTATCAATTTGAATTTTCAATTCGATGACCATGGAATTTGTTAAAATTTGTGATCCAAAATAAATCTGACAAAATTTCAGGGCATGGCAAAATCAGTTTTTTTCCTTTTGGTTCCATTTAGAATATTTTTTGTGAATGCTATCCTCAATCCAATATGTCTTGGCAGGTTGAGGAACTCTATTCTTTGGACATTGACTCTCTCAACAGCCTAAGGTTGGTGTGCTATTTCAGCTAGTTTTGAACTTCCATATGTTATGATAATATTTATGAACGTTTGCCTTCTATCTGTCTTTGGGGATTTTATCCTCGATTTCAGGCCTGTTTATGGGTTGATTTTTCTTTTCAAATGGCGTCCAGGAGAAAAGGATGACAGAGTCGTAATCAAAGATCCCAACCCTAACTTGTTTTTTGCTAGCCAGGTTATTGTTACTTTTCTAATAATTGAAATCCAAAATCCTAATTGTTGTCTGCGTGATTTTATTGATCTTGTGGTTCATTTGTAGGTAATAAATAATGCTTGTGCAACCCAAGCGATCTTGTCCATTCTTATGAATTCACCAGATATTGACATTGGTCCAGAGCTGACAAAATTGAAAGAATTTACCAAGAACTTTCCTCCTGAACTAAAAGGTTTGGCCATCAATAATAGTGAAGCCATACGAACAGCCCATAACAGCTTTGCTAGGCCAGAACCTTTTGTTCCTGACGAGCAAAAGGTTGCCACTAAAGATGATGATGTTTACCATTTCATAAGCTATCTACCTGTTGATGGGGTGTTATACGAGCTTGATGGATTGAAGGAGGGTCCTATCAGCCTTGGTCAGTGCTCTGGTGGGCAGGGTGATGTGGAATGGCTGAAGATGGCGCAGCCTATGATACAGGAGCGCATTGAAAGGTATTCCCAAAGTGAGATAAGATTTAATCTCCTGGCAGTCATCAAGAACAGGAAAGAGATGTACACTGCTGAGCTGAAGGAGCTTCAAAAAAGGAGGGAGCGCATTCTGCAGCAGCTGGCAGCATCAAAGTCGGATAGACTAGTGGACAATAGCAATTTTGAGGCACTGAACAATTCCCTCTCTGAAGTGAATGCTGGGATTGAAGCTGCTACTGAGAAGATCTTGATGGAGGAAGAAAAATTCAAAAAATGGAAAACAGAAAATATTCGTAGGAAACACAACTACATACCCTTTTTGTTTAACTTTCTAAAGATTCTTGCGGAGAAGAAGCAGCTGAAGCCCCTCATTGAGAAGGCCAAACAGAAAACAAGCAGTCCGTGAAGAATGTTTAATACAAACCTTTTATGTGGATTTCCCCGATATGAGTATGCCCATATGTATCACGTTGCACTTATTTATTTTAACATTTTGTTTAGTACTGATGCACAAGCTTCTTCTGATCCAAGGATACCACTCTACCCTCTTTGGTAAAGATTCATTAGTTCTATTTACTATTGGTCTCTGGGTTCAATAATATACTGTTAGGGGATGAATTTAATCTTCAAAGCAAATCTTTACTCCCCCTCCTCGTGTTCTCTCTCTGCAGTTAAAGGACATAATTCACGAAAACTTGTGAATAAGGAAGTGCCATGCATGACTATTCCGAAATGTTTAAAATACCGTCTCACTGATCTCATTTGATATAGGAGTAGTGCACAGATTGTTTGACATTCAGAGGAATATATAACCTTGGAAATTTGATCCGTAGAACTTGTTTTTCAATGCTCCGGGGTCTTGATTCTCTTTACAACTGAGCTGGATATATCTTTAAGTTTTTGGTTTACTATTTTGCCCAACTGTGCAACCCGATTAAAATTTGATCTTGTGGTAATGAAATTGCAAATTACTTAGTATTATACGTTTGCATGAGACCCTTCCCGTTTATAAAGATACGTATATAAAATATAAATTGCAAATCACTCCAAGATGACCAACCTTGCTCCTTTATTAGTGGGTGGTATTTGGAAAGGTGGTTATGTCCAAGTATTTACTATATGCTTTAAATTAAACTTATTTCATGAACACAAACAAATAACAATAGAGGTATTTATTACCGCTTTTTGCACAAGTGAGGTAACTCAAATTGTGTGGCTCGCAAATAAAAAATATCCGTAATTACGAAACAGATTTATCTAGTGCAACACCAACCAAATATTTAGAATGGAAAAACTCCTTCATATGCTACATTAGCATTAGCACTCCCTTAATAGTGCAACCAAACTTATTTTTTCTGTCTTCATAAAGTAAATTACACACGCTGAATCAAATGATTACTTGTTTTACAAGAATTTATTTTGATAAATTCATTGGAGAAGAAGAAAAGGGTGGTGGAGAGAAAAATTGAATCCCATTAAATAATTTATCTAGTAAAAAATAAATAGAACCAATGAAAGTTAACATATGAGCATTTGATTTCCCTCCTCCACGATGGTAGTTGCTTCAATTTCTCCTCCTGTTGAGGAAGAGTGTTGTATGTTTCAGATCCTGAAACGGTAGCGTGGCAGAGGGGTTATAGTTGTTATAGGTAGTAGCGTGCGTGGTTGATGAGTGATCAGATCAGAATCGTGATCGTGGATCGAAGCAATGTTCAAATTCTTGAAAGAGGTGGTGGCTGGATCTGGCACCGGCCTCAAAGATCTTCCGTACAATATCGGCGAACCTTACGCTTCTGCTTGGGGCTCCTGGCTTCATTTTCGCGGCACCTCCAAGGTACCTCAATCTCACCAATTTTTCTTATTCGCAAACAGGTAACTCCTAAGTTCAATTATACGTGCATAATGTTTATGTCAATGTTAGCTTCAATTTGGTTTTGGTTTTGGTTTCAGGATGATGGTTCTCCAGTGTCAATATTTTCGCTGTCTGGGAGCAATGCTCAGGATGGACATTTAGCTGCGGGTCGTAATGGTGTTAAGCGTCTACGCACTGTAAGCTCTGATTGTATTGTGTTGCTGCGGGGTTTCAAATTTGGGATGATTTTCTGATGGTGCACTGTTTCAGGTTAGGCATCCGAATATTTTGTCTTTTCTTCACAGCACAGAGATTGAAACTGTTGATGCTGGTTCTCCCAAGGTTACAATTTATATGGTGACCGAGCCTGTCATGCCCCTGACAGACAAGATTAAGGAGCTACGTCTAGAAGGTACCCAAAGGTATCAATGGAGTTCCCGCTTCATGATGTACTTCAGTTGCTAAACCATTGTTTGGCAACTTTCGAGTGTAACATTGAATTGAAATTATGCAGGATGAAAGCTATGACTTTGATTTTGTTGTTTTGTATCAATTGGTTTTTGAATTGAGTAAATAGTATTCGTTTGTTATATTTTACTCCTTATTGGGGTTGTAGGGATGAATATTATGCTTGGGGCCTGCATCAAATAGCAAAGGCTGTGAGCTTCTTAAATAACGATTGTAAACTGGTGAGTGTTCATGAGCTAATCTAAATATGGTTTTTATGCTCACTGGTTACTATTTTGGTTTTTTCTTGACAAACTTTGGGTGTTGCAGGTTCATGCTAATGTTTGCTTGGCAAGTGTTGTGGTCACACAAACTATGGACTGGAAACTCCATGCTTTTGATGTTCTATCAGAGTTTGATGGGAATAACGAAACTTCCTCTGGGCAAATGCTGGTAATTTAGTGTTTGGATGTAATACCTTCTTTTCTTGTCAACTTTAGGGTAGATTTCTTGGTATGGGGTTAAAAAAGGTCACGATGGCCTTACACTTTAGCAGACCCAAGTGTGACATCAAAACTTGTTCTCAAGCTATAGACATGTGTTCTCTCTTGAAAGAAGGAGTTTTTTTCCCAGGGTAGGGATGGGGAGGGCATTTGCTAGGATTTGTGAGACCTTTTATCGTTCAAAAAAAAAAAACTCAAGCAGTGAAGAAACCTAATATATATTCCTCGCATGTTTTCCATTCAGCAATATGCATGGCTTGTTGGAACACAATACAAACCAATGGAACTGGCAAAATCTGACTGGGCTGGAATTAAGAAGTCTCCTCCGTGGGCCATTGATTCTTGGGGCATGGGTATGTTATTCTCAGTTATAATGGATAATGATGGTAGTTTAAAATATTGGGTAGAATGGAACCAATTAACATTCTGGTATTGTTACAGTTTCTCCTGCTTGCTGATGGTGCCATTTCATGTCTCGTTACTAGCCTAATAAATATGGTTGTACCATGGGGCCCACAACTTGTATTTTAGAACTCTTTTTCATATATAGGTGGCCATAAAAAGAAACTAATGTATTTGTGAAACTACATTAATTTTGTTACTAAAGATATAAAAACTGAATACCGAACCTTCACCAAACATCTTAAGCTTTTCCAAGAGTTGGTGCATGACATGTTATCAAAGTTTCTATGATAAAATGGTGATGAATTTGATCCTCCAACCCTGCTTCTTGTTCTTCTAAAAGCTGAATTTCAGCAAGAGGAAGATTCAGCATGTAAATTATTTATGCTTCTTATCCAAAAGGCTCATTTGCAAGGAGGTATGCTAGTAATATAAAACCAATCTTGAACCATCACCTAACTGCCTAAGCTTTTGGAGAGTTGGTCCTTTATAGATGCTTCCATAAAGAAGTGGTGCTATATAAGTTAACTAAACCAATCCCCTTCTTTCCAGTATTCTTTAAGAGTATGTTTATCAGAAAAAAAAAAAAATGTTACCTTTGGTCCATCCATTAGTAATATTAGTTCAAACCATGTAATCTTGCACAGATATTGTTGGTTCACGGAATAGACCTCTCAAAACCAACAAATTCTTATTTTATAGGTTGTCTAATCTATGAGCTATTCTCTGGTTTAAAGTTGGGCAAAACGGAGGAGTTACGGAACACTGTCTCCATTCCTAAGGTCAGTCTTAATACTGCATGTAATGTTTATGTGAAGCTTTACTCTGTTGGTTACTTTTTTATATCTCATTCTAATGAAATATTCATTCTTCATCTCTGTATATCTTTTGTTTTTGGCTTACAGTCTCTGCTTCCAGATTACCAGCGGCTGCTGAGTTCTGTACCCTCTCGTAGATTAAATACATCAAAGCTTATAGAAAACAGCGGTGAGTGCTTCTTGGTATACTTATAATTATTTCTTACAGAAACTATGTTAGCTTAGCATTACTGTAGTTTACTTCTTTGTTTGAACTTTGAAGGATTGTTTTGCAGGTCGTCCTATATGCTATAGGATACAGTATATTCTTCTATAAGGATACTTAAAATTTTTCTTGTTATATCTAGGTATTTTCCATTTGGTCTGACTTTACCGCGTTGGAATTGTCATAAACTGTAGTTAAAAACTGGATGGGAGACATGGGATTGGCATTTGACAAGATAGTATTAGTCATAGTGATAGAAACACAAAAAAAAAAAAAAAAAAAAAAAAAAAAAAAAAAAAAAAAAAAACACACCAAGAACAGCCAGAAAAATAGTTGAACAAGAGAAATTCTGAATGAAAACTTTTATTCAATTCTGTATCAAAAGAGTACACAGAATTTACAAAGGAATATGACTTCCTTTCACATAGATTACAATCGTTCCACTTTTATTCAATTCTGTATCAAAAGAGTACACAGAATTTACAAAGGAATATGACTTCCTTTCACATAGATTACAATCGTTCCACCTTCCAAAATTCAAGCTTCCCCAACCAAAAACACCCTGAGTTGGTTTACAGGGAACCGACCGCTCCTAACTGCCTCTAACCTCCTGAAATTCTAATTGTCTAACTGTTGCCTAAGTGTCTTAACACAATAACTAACTAATACGCTTCCTTCTAACATAGACCCTCCATTCTCTAACAGAATTTTGACTCTCCCTATCCTCCTGATGCAAAGGTCTAACATATAGCTAAAGGGTTTTTGAGGTGGTTGCATAGCATTTTTGGATAGAGATTTCTTGTTTGATTTAATGCATTCATGTAAAGTTTTTAGCCTATCAGAATGCAGTTAAAACTGGAATATGTTGTATAGCTCTAACTTCCTGAATAGATTGAATACAAGAGAGTAGAGAAATTTAATGACTTTTCTTGAAAAGAGGACTAATCAAGGGGAGGGGGCGTAGAGTATTACATGCATGCAGAGGTTATGGTTTATATGATAGTGTTGTTGGAAGCACTTTCTAATATAACTTGATCTTAGCTTTTTCAAATTTAGGACTTAGGAGGGAATTCTTCTGCTTCATGATCAGGTGAAAACAAGCTAAAATAAAATCCACTTCAACAATCTATACCACATTCTAAATGCTTGTTTTCTTGTTTGAACTTCTGATAGTTATTGTTTTCTGTCCTGATATAAATCTCTGCAACTTTTAAGTTTGTTGGTACTGGACGTGCAGAGTACTTTCAAAATAAGTTAGTAGACACGATACATTTCATGGAAATTCTTAGTTTGAAAGATAGTGTTGAGAAAGAGACTTTCTTCCGCAAGCTTCCAAATTTGTCAGAGCAGCTTCCTCAGCAGATTGTGTTGAAAAAGGTCTCTTTGCAAGTTCAAATTTTAAACTTTTAATATGTTCCACATTTTATCCAGATTGATAAATGCGACGATGTTTGGTTTTCACAGTTACTTCCTTTATTAGCTTCTGCACTTGAATATGGTTCAGCTTCTGCCCCGGCTTTGACTGCATTGTTGAAAATGGGTTCTGGGCTGTCAGCCGAGGAGTTCCGTGTCAAGGTGTATAGCAACTTCCATACCTCTATGATGTCCCTTCTCTTCCTTCTTTCTTAGTCTCACTAACAAGGACTCATTTCATCCTTGTATGGGATTTCACTATATAATATATAGGTGCTTCCAACCATCGTTAAACTTTTTACATCAAATGATCGAGCTATTCGAGTTGGACTTCTACAACATATTGATCGGTATGGGGAGTCATTATCGGCACAAGTTGTTGATGAGCAGGTATGTTGTCAGAATAAGATTGTTTAATTTTTTTCTGTACTATAATATATGAAGATTCATCTTATCAATGTGGATATGTTGCTTCGATTGTTGACATTTTATGATCAGGTTTACCCTCATGTTGCTACCGGGTTCTCTGATACATCTGCTTTTCTGAGGGAACTTACTCTCAAGTCCATGCTAATTCTGGCTCCAAAGGTATGCCTTTTAATATTCATGCTGGCAAATTTTTTTGTCTTCTAATTTTACATTAAAAATGAGAGGTGCTATTGGAGTAATTAGAATTTCAGGCACTCAAAATTTGTTATTACAGTTATATTGTTAGTAACAATTTTCTGGTGTTTCCATGGTATGTTTTGCCTGACATGGCTTAAATTAGCATCACGGAGAAGCTGCTATTGCTATTAGAACTACACTAATCTGTGTTTGAATAAGTGTTTGGGAATGATTAAATTTTGGGAAATTATTGCTTATTTGCAAGATACATTACATTTTTTTCAAAGACGTTGAATGATGTTGGGTTTGCTTAATTGATGTTGAATGCACATCAATGTGATAAATGGGTTTCTTGTCATTCAAATTTAAAATACCGAATTGTCTTTGAATTCTGATTGACTCTTAAAATTGGTTTTTTGTATTATATAAAAGAAGAATCTAATTAAGACAAAATATTACGCAGAGAACATAGGATAAAGAACTCTCCTAAACAAAAGAACAGAAATAAAAACTACCAAGAAAAATAAATTAATGAAAACAAAGTGTATATTATCCCTCAATATATGCTAGTGAACCTGTTAGGATATAAGGAAAGGAGAAGTTAGTTCGTTGAGGTGTTAGTTTGATATAAATAGAGGAAGAAGGATAGGAGACAGGGTGAGATGTTCAATTATAAGTTGAGCATTAGCTCTTTGTGAAAAGAAGGAGAACCCTTGGAGAAGAGTGTTCTTCTATTTCTTATTCTTTTCATTCTATTCAATGAAATCTTTCTTTTGTTACTCTTTTCAATTTTTGGTTCTTGACAAAACCTCAATAAAATATTGTGTTTTTGAAAGCTTTTTTTTTTTTCTGTTAGAGATCTCGTATCAACTAGCAATAAGGCCAAATTATAATATATAAGTTGGGTACAATCTTCATCTTATAAGTCAGTTTTGTGAGGTTGCATTAGACAGGCATAAACCCACTTATTAAGATAGTATAAAAAATATTAATAGCCTATTCTAGTCAAATTCTTTGGGGCTATTATGCTACTGTTATTGGGTTCTTGATAAATATTTAATCACACACCTAAGATGTTAATTCCTCAGCGTGACTTGTGTTGGAGATCCTACATTGTATATAAATAAGACCAAATTATAACATATAAGTAGGGTGTAATCCTCACCTGACAAGCTGGTATTGTGAGGTTGAGCTGAGATCAAGCCACTTATTAAGAGTTCCTTTATCTTTATTGTTGCTTTTCTTCTTTTCCATCCCTAATCTTCTTTTCTATTTGATGAATCTTTATTAGTAGAGTGCAATCCTCACCCTATGTATATAATATCTTAGTAAGGTGCAATCCTCACCCTACTTATATTTATAATAAGAATAAATTATAATATATTAGTAGGATCAATCCATATCTTACAATTCAGTTTTGTGAGTTGAGTCAAACATCAACCCACTTATTAAGAGTTGCTTTATCTTTACTGATCCTTTTCTTCTTTTCCATCCCAAATCTTCTCTTCTACTTGATGAATCTTTGTTAGTTAATTTTTATTTGTTAAAATGTTATTTGTCTCATAATTGCAGCTGTCCCAAAGGACCTTTTCAGGGTCATTATTAAAGCATATGTCAAGGTTACAGGTACTAACTTCAACCATTAATGTGTGAGCCATGAAAGCTGACTGGGAAAGTGAACAATTTTCCTGGTTTTTGCTTTTCAAAACTTTATAAAATCTCCAATATGTTCTGTAGGTCGATGAAGAACCAGCTATACGAACAAATACTACCATCTTATTAGGAAACATTGCATCCTACTTAAACGAAGGGGTATGATTAAATGATGTTTTCTAGTTCGGATAGTTGATATACATGCGTTTATTGTTTAGAAATTATCCATTGGTTAATAACTTCTCAGAGCCTTTTTTCAGACAAGAAAAAGAGTGTTGATTAATGCATTCACTGTCCGTGCTCTACGTGATACCTTTCCACCTGCTAGAGGAGCAGGTATTAGACTTACACCGGTGCGCCTATTACATTTTTTCTTCAGTTTTCAACAAAATGTATTTTTCACCATTTTAATTTTAATTTACAGGCATTATGGCTTTATGTGCCACCAGTTCCTACTATGACATCACTGAAATTGCAACTCGGATTCTTCCTAATATTGTTGTACTCACAATTGATCCTGACAGGTTATATCCTGCCGATGCTTTATTTTCTTATATTCTCTTGCAATTTGTCGTCAAGCTTGCAAGTAAATTGATTTCTCAATAACTAATATATTTTAGTCGGTTAAATCCTTTTTTTCTTGCGCAGTTGCTTCTTAATTCCTTTTTTTTAATGTTTTAATTTTCTTACGTTAGGCTCTTAAATAAGGGATGTTCTTTATATTTGTGCTATGTGCTAATTTGTATGTTTTGCCAATCCTCATATTCTAAATAGAGATCTTTATTGTCCTTCGAATTTTTCACCTTTTTCAGTGATTATATGTTAATCTTGTCATGATTGAAACAGTGATGTGCGATCTAAGGCATTTCAAGCTGTTGATCAATTTTTGCAGGTGGCGAAGCAATATTATGAAAAGGTATACTATGAAATTCTTTTTGACTGTTACCCAATTGCATAATATGGTTCTAAATATTGACGTATATCTTTGAGAAGAATATAAATTTAAGTCCAGAGTTAATTCTTTAGAACCCTACTTCTGATTTCATGTAAATCCACTCCAATATTTTAAATCAGAATACGCTATCTTAAAGGCTATGTTTGGATTGACGGAAAGGAGTGAGATGAAATGAAATAATACCAGCTTCCATTTATTGGATCGTTAAAAATAAAATGGCATGGGTATCCATTTCATTTTATCAGATACCCTTTCCCCCCTTCCAACTCAGGTATGGGATGAACCGATCCGTTTTTTCATTCCATCATAAAATTATCCAAACAATGGAATCGTAATTCTGTTCTATCCCAACTTATTTTATTCCATTTTACTCTTTTTTAGATATCCAAAAGCATATTCTCCCTTAAGGAATAATTAGTCATTCTTAAGTTGTTATAAATTCAAAATTGAAGTTGTTTTTGAATTAATAACATTAGAATTTAAACGGGCAAGCCTTGGTGCAAAGGTAATGTTGTTTCCTTGTGATCGAAAGGTCACAAGTTTAAATCTTGGAAACAGCCTCTCTCTGCTTATAAGGACCCTTACTGTATCCAACTAGGTGGGAGCCTTGTGCACTAAATCACTCTTTCGTTTCTATTTTAATAAATATTTTTTTATTCTACCTAAATTATTTATTCATATCTCCCTTATAATTAAAAAAATTCTCTTTTAATTTAGATTTTTTGGATTTTACCTAAATCTAGAAATAGTTGTGCAATGTACAAGAAGATGCTTTCTAGTTCCTGCTTTACCTTTGTTACAAATTTATCAGTAGGAAATTTCATTGTTTAAAGAAATTGTAACTGTTCTGCATTTACTGGTTGTCCCCTAAGGCCTGCTTGTCATCATTTAAACTAATAATATATAGGATGGTTTGCATGGGCATACGGCTGAACGCCATACTTAACGTCTGTACGGTTAGAGTATTCTTTTTCTTATGCACTGCCATGTTCCTGATCGTAGTAGTGAGAATATTTGCAAAAAATCAATGCAAGTGTGCAAAAGGGTTGAAGCCATGGGAAATTGTGGGTGTTTGACAATCATTATCTGTATCAAATAATTACCAAAATAACCTAATATTAAAAATTACCACTTAATTAGTTTAGTGTTGCACCAAATTAAAAGGGCCCATGGCAGGCAAGCATTTGGAGTTTTGTAGATCATCTGTAACTTTCAATAACTCCTTAGCAGTGGCAATTTGTTGCCACCTTTAATGGTGAATTGTGATACTGATGTTCATGCTCATATCTTAGACAAATACAGCAGAGGCTACTGAGGGAACTAGCATGGGGATCTCTTCAATTCCAGGAAATGCTGGTTTACTTGGGTAAGTTGGTTAAAATTTTTGTGGCCAGGCTGTCACATGTTAAACAACAGAGAATAAGTAGTGCCAACTTGAGTTTTGTTATTAAGGAATTTAGTTTACACTATTTAAGGTGAAGTTGCTCTTCTTTCTCTTCTAAATAGTCAATTAAAAATGCATGAATTCTTTCTTGTCTACTTATGTAGAATATTAGTAGTAAATAATAGCTAAAACTCTCTCTCTCTCTCTCATTGAGTGAAATTCTCGTGGGTGTTGCTAATTATGTAGTCTCCCTTCCTTATTTGGTGGGTTCCGTTACAAAATTAGTGGGGCCGACCGGTATTTCAACTAATGGAGAGTGTGTGTGTGTGTTGCTAGCACTCCTCTTGATATGATGGTATATTATACAACATAAAAAGTTTTCTTTATGTTGGGACTTTGGGAGGGTTGTGTATACATTTTGCAAGTTTCAGTATATAAACTAGTTAAATGATGCTATCTTTTGTTATGCCACTTTAGGAAAGGTACTTAATCAGTTGCAAAAAAAAGAACCTGGCAGTAGTTGTCTTGTCTAAACAGTCTTGAGGATTTAGTCTTCTTTAATTGCACCTAAGCTGCTGAGCTGGTTTTTTGCATTATGGTTTCTGACTTACTCTCATCATTGTGTAGATGGGCTATGAGTTCCTTGACTCTGAAGGGTAAACCTTCTGATCATGCTCCAGTCTCTTCTGTGAGTTCTACAGCAGATACTCCAACATCTGCTAATGCCAGCTCAGGTATGACAGATGATCGGTCTCTTGGCTATTTTAAATATGATTTACCTTTGTGTATTCCTCTAGTATGTGATTAAATCTTCCCCTCCCCCCTCCATTTTTACCTGCTAAGCTTCATAACTCAGCAAACAAAGGTAGTTTCTAAAAAATATAAATTTTGGACAAATTTATCATTATAAACTAAATTAATTACTTTCCTTAATTCTGATGAACAAAGTGATTGAGGCTCATTAATAAGAATGAAGAGAGTGACTTTAAATCCTGGTATTACTTTTGCAACCAACTTCAGTCACTCAGTTTGCTAATACTGCCCTGGAATAATGTCTTCGCCTTTAATGCGCATTTTGGCACGTAGGCGATTTAGGAATTACAAGTGCGTCATTGCATTTATTAATGTATTGAGATGATGAAATCCTTTTGAATAATGAAATTTTGACAGAGGCAGGAAAGTGTTTAAAGAACTGGTTTCTCTCTCTCATATTTGTATAAATTTAGTAGAAAATTGAGCAGCTGCTCCTATTTATGAGACAAAGTAAGCTAAAATTGTGGTGCGTGTCCATTTTTTTATCTTCATGTCTAGTGAACCTCTCACGTTTAATGACAAAGGCGTTTTCTTGTGGATGATGGGGGTAAGGTCATAAAAATATCTTAACTTGGCTCTTTCTTTTTGAAATGGGCTGTCTTATTTAATGTGCCCAAAAAAATCAAACTCATTAAATGAAGAAAATAATGAGAAGCTGAGAAACCGTGATGGGAAGCATAACTGAAGATCTCTTGCATGATCTCCCTATCCATTATCCCACCTTTGAGGAAAATCTATGCAATTTGTTTTGCTTCATTCCGAGTAAATCTTTACAATTTAACTCGTGCTTATATAACTTCTTTTTTGGGTATTCTAGTTACAGACACTCCTCCAACAGCACCTGTTCGCGTAAGGTCTGCGCCAGATTTTGCTGAGCAACCTGTCCCTACTTCCCCAACATCAATAGACGGCTGGGGGGAACTGGAGAATGGACTCGAAGAGGAGCGTGAAAATGATAAGGATGGGTGGGATGATCTGGAGCCACTTGAAGAAATGAAACCAACTCCAGCTCTTGCAAACATTCAAGCAGCTCAAAGGCGGCCGGTTTCTCAACCTGTTTCTCAGACAAAGCTAGGTATTAATTATTCGACTATTTGTAGTTTTGTGAGGATTCCTCATTTCCCTGTTTGCTTGTCACAATTTATAATTTTCGGATGTCAGATTGGAAGTTATTTGTCCATTTATTAGCATTAAAAAAAAGACTCATATGCCAGTGCCAATGATTATTGACAATCCTCAAAGTGATTGATGAGACTGTATGATTTACTAGTTCTGGTTGCAACTTTTGATTGAATTAAGCTTTTGGTCACCTTTTGATAAGGCATGCATGAACTTTGATCCTTTGTTGCATGCTAGGATTATTAATTTGATAATTGCTACTGAAAAAAAAATTAGTTTTGTTTTGACAATGATGCTGCCATTTTATTTAGCTTTTGATCTGTGCTTTAGTCTTGAAAGTTTGTCCGTGTTCCCTACTCCCTAGATACAAAAGGAACATTCCCAGCCTAATTACTCAAATTCAGTTATTGTGAATTTTATGTGTGTACTAACTGAAATTTTTGTGTGCCTAAATCAGCCGCGAGTTTTCAATCCAAAAGTACATCAAAGTTGAGAAAGGATGAAGATGATGATTTGTGGGGTTCCATAGCAGCTCCTGCTCCAAAAACATCAAAACCTTTAAATTTGAAATCAAGTGTAACAGATGATGATGATCCTTGGGCTGCCATCGCTGCTCCTGCACCCACTACCAAGGCCAAGCCCTTATCAAGTGGCAGAGGGCGGGGTGCTAAACCTGCTGCTCCAAAGTTAGGTGCTCAGCGGATAAACCGGACAACATCATCCGGCATGTAAACAGAATTGCTTATTGCCGCTGATCATGTTACAATTCAGGATCCCACCTAGTACATCAATCATTTCTCATTTTTCTTTCAAGGGGGAAATCTCAAGGGCCGCAATAGTTGAATTATTCCAACCCAACTAGGCTATGGTATTTAGTACAATATTTTGAGGGCATGTTTACTTTTTTTTTTTTTTTTTT
>Ga0209700_106816_pt1 | contig 17085 bp, 9 predicted proteins | sample SiratroredBW_FD_187528 | JGI IMG/M metagenome (GOLD analysis project Ga0209700, IMG submission 187528) | Root nodule microbial communities of legume samples collected from California, USA - Siratro red BW (SPAdes) (version 2) | ecosystem: Host-associated > Plants > Roots > Nodule | place: USA...
ATATATATATATATATATATATATATATATATATATATATATATATATATATATATATATATATATATATATATATATATTTGTAAACCCCTATTAAAAAGATACATGTTTTGCGGTATATAGTATATTTATGTTATACATATTCTTCGTTCTCTAGCTTAATATTCCAATGTTACACATCGACTCGTTAAACCATTAATATTTACTTTTATTTATATTATAATTGAATAAATATAAAAATACTGCTAATATTTATTATATTTTTATACGTATAATCGAATATGTTAAAAACGTAATCGCTTATAACATAATCGATTATATATAAATAATTCATATAAGTTATATATATATATATATATATATATATATATATATATATATATATATATATATGAATTTATTATATAATATAATAATAATAATATTTAAAAATAAAAATATTAAATATTATGTAAATTTTATAATAAAAGTATTGTAATATTATTAATAAATTAATTGATAATAAAAAATATAATTCTAATTTAATAAAAATATTTTAAATGTAAATAAGTTATATGATAATAATTTTTTATTACTATAAAATAATAATAATTTTAAAATTTAACACTGAAATTATTTTAAAAAGTTTTAATTTTATATTTTAATAAATTAATTAGTCTCAATTAATAAATTAATATATTTTATAATAAATTAAATTTTAATTTATAAATAATTACATAATTTAATTTTTTTATAAATTTTTAAGATATTATTAATTATATTAAATAAATGAAATATATTTTATTTTAATTATAAGAACAAATTTATAACTTTATCTATTAAAATATTTATTATTTTTTATTTCATTAAGCACCATTTTCACATTGAGAAAAGTTTCATGTATATGTAAGACTGTCATCTCATTTATGTGGTTGAACAAATTTATTATTAATTATTTATTTATGAGAAATACGTTAATTTTTTAAGAAATCAATAAATTATGACATAACGAGTGATTGATGATTGGTAATTCCTTTAATATGTTCACTAAATGTACTCTAAATGCTTCTGCTTCTGACAGGCTAAGAAGATCCTGGAATTTCTTAATGACACTATGAAATATCATGTGACCATCATCCTAAACATCACTTTTAGATTTACTTGCTTGTTTATATTTTAGTCTCAACACACTGTCTCTCTATCCCTCTACTAATCTTCATATTGCACGTAACCTATTTTTTGCTTCAAATTCTAGATTAATGAGAATTATATACCTCGGAAACACTTAGAGGAGTCAAAACTTGTATTATCTGCTTAATATGAGTTCATTTTCTATATTACTAATACAAACATTTGAACAAATCAATACAAGAAAAAAAAACTATTTAGACACAAATTTTAGCTACCAAATAAAATGATTGTTAATTGTGACTAAAATAACTACTAAATTAGGTTTTGGTTGCTAAATAACTACAAAATAAAAGTAATGATTAAATTTAATGATCAATTAAGTTAAGATAATTGGTATCTAACATTAACTATCAAGATTTTAGCTACTTATACTATTAAATTCTAAATGAGTCTAATTTTATCATTTTAGAGACGAATCAATTAGTTTCTAAAATCAATTTCTATTGTAGTGAAATGATAAGTTTGTTTTTTTAATTGTGTTTCTAATCCATATTCAACCATTTAGCTGAACAATTCTAAATATTTCCTCCCTATCGATTACCTTATTGTCATTAACGTAGATTTTCATATTATGTTTTCTTTTATACTTACATATAAATTTAAAAAGAATATTAATCAAAATTTATTTCATTGAAACTTTCTAAAACAGTAACATAAAAATATGATTATGGTCTATACTTACTCTACACTTGAACCAAAAGAGATAAATTAATACATAATTTATTATGAAATAAAGGTATTGATATTTCATTTATTCAAATTAACTTTGAAGTTTTGACATATATTTCATTGTAGTTATTATTATATATATATCTATATTTTTCAAATCCGAAATCGTGTGATATTTTAGTACAGTATGTTAGTTAATTAGATCTCGTAGATATAGAGTGTGTTGGAAAAATTAGGTCAATTTACAATATATAAGTTAGAAAAATTATCACTTTACAAATTGATTTTGTATAAAAGAGTTAAGCTTAAACTAACTTCTTAATTAGAATAGGATAAAACTCGCTTACATTTTGTCATTCTTCTCACTTCATTATCTGGATGTTTGGTTAAGATCCTCTGTCTTGATGGAAGGCAAAAGACACAATACTGTGGACCAGTCTCAAAATCCCTTAAGTTCATAATATCTATACTTAGGAAAAATATCTTAGTAAGACTGCTGTTAATCCTTAGTTAAATGGAGTAAAAGTGTTTACTCTCAAAGAACAAACTATAAAGAAGTCTACATGATATTACATCATGGTTTTGTTGGGTAATCCGAGGGGAAAACCGGGGAGGTCTCACAAGAAGGAGAACTGAGCCAAGATATAAGGGAATAACACCACCTTCAACCCAAAACCTTATATGTTGCTCAACTTTCTCATTCCTACTCAATGTGGGACTTAGACAAACACGAGTACCTTAATCACAAACGGGACACGCCCAAGCCCCAAACCATCAACAAGCCGCAAATCATCGGCTCTGATACCACTTGTTGGGTAATTCGAGGGGGCAAAACTAGGGAGATCTCACAAGAATGAGAACTGAGCCAACATATAAGAGAATGACACCACCTTCAACCCAAAACCTTAAGGCATTGGGTTTGTGGGTCTTCTTTCTTATATGTTGCTCAACTTTCTCATTCCTACTCAATGTGAGACTTAGACTCACACTTGGATACCTAACAGGTTTCACCAATCCTAAACTAAATCAAGTGTGCAAACTTACCAAGTCCTTGTACGTTTGAAACAATCTAGTTGATATTGACCTATTAAGCTTTCTATTTTTCTTCAATCTATTGGTTTCGTTCAGTATCAATCTGACCATTCTTTGTTCACTAAAAAAACTATATCCACTTTCACAACCTTGCTTGTACATGGTAATGATTTAACATCCAATATATCAAGCGCCATCTCGATAGCAACTTCCACATAAAAAATCTTGAGTAGCTAAAGCTTGGTCTTAAAGTTGCTCGTCAACAGAACGAAATTCATGTTAGTTAAATTGCTCGTATATTTTGGGATGCTTGTTGCATAACCTTATGCAACCCATGGATAGGAACATAAAGCTGCTCTTTAACCACAATGGTTCCTCTCATGACATTAAATCCTACCTAAGACTTATTGGACATCTTCTATGTCTCACTAATACACATTATGTGTCTTGTAGTCTAGTTTCTCAACCAATTCCTACTACGTTCTATCATTCTTCATCACCAAGCTTCCGAAAGAATTCTCAGATACATAAAATCTACTTTTGTAGAAGGTTTATTCTTCCTTCCAGAATTTGTTGTCCAACTTAACAGATTCAATGATTCTAATTGAACTTCCTGTCTTATCATGAAGTGGAGAAGGAACTGGTTTGAATGGAAAAAACTAATGGTAGAAGAGTTTACCCAAGTTTATACAGCGTATTCAAGGTTGTGTACTTAAAAAATATGTTAAGGACAAAAGCGTTTGGACAAGGGCAAGTCATAGTGAGTTTATAGTTAAAGAAGCATATAATACTTTAGTGAAGGCAGGTGGAAGAGAGAATAATGAGGCCTCTGAGAAATAGTGGATATTAAAAGGCCCGCCTGCCCAACTGTCACTAGTAGAAAAAACACTTTTTACGACAAGATAAAACAACAGTCAAAACGGAATCGCTTTAAACAAAAACGCGGTGACAATTTTGAAATTAAGTTCAATAATACAAAGGCGGTTACTAATAAACAACTGCCTTCGTATCTCCAACTAACGCGCCACAACCTTATTTTTTTAAAAAAATTGAATTCAGGGGGCTATAACAGCGGTTGTGGGGTTCCAACCGCCGTTATAGCTCCTCAACACTTTTTTTTTTTATTTTTGAGGGCTATAACGGCGGTTAGAGCCCCACAACCGCCGTTATAGCCCTTTTTTTTAGGTTTCACGTTCTCTTCCACTCTCCCCTGCCCCGCCGTTGCCTCTCGCATTCACTCTTCCTCTCACACCGTCCTCCCCCACGTCTCACGCATTCCTCCTCCACCTCGACGTTACGCCTCCTCCTCCACCTCCACCCTCACCCTCGCGCCCTCCCTCTCAACCTCCACCTCCACTGTCACACCTTCCTCCCCCAACTCCACCTCGATTGTCGCGCCTCTTCCTCCACCCCCATACTCATGGTTTCCTCCTCCACCTCCACCCTCGCGTCTTCCTCCTCCACCTCCAATTCCATTCTCGCGCTCTCCTCCTCCACCTCCATCCTCACGCCCTCCTCTTCCACCTCCACCTCCATTGTCGTGCTCTCCTCCTCCACCTCCATCCTCGCGCCCTCCTCCTCCACCATAGTCATCTCGGCTGCCCCTCCTCCTCCACCATAGTATGTTTTTATCTATTTTTGAAATGTTTTAATTATTTAGATTTTTTGTTATATGCTTTTAAAAAATGCTTTGTGTATTGAAATGATTGTTGTTGTATGCTTGGTTGTTGTGTATACTTTTATGAAAACGTGTTGGTATTGAGTCTGGGGATGTTCAATCCCCGACAATTTGTATATAATATTTGCTTACATGAAAACGTGTTGGTATTGAGTCCGGGGATGGTCGATCCTCGGCAATTTTGTCTGATATGTACTTACATCAAAACGTGTTGGTATGGAGTTCGGGGATGTTCGATCCCCGACAATTTGTGTTAGTATTTTTAAGTCTGGAGATCTTAGATCCCCGACAAATATTTTGTTTAATTTGTGACTTGTATAATATTTTTTACTATACGTAGTCATAGATCGAAGTTGGATAAATGCAAATCAAATTAGTGATGTTTATGAGAAAGGTGTTGAAGAGTTTCTACAATTTGCTAAGCGGAATGTAGAGGGAGTAAATAATAAATATTATTGTCCATGTGTGAATTGTTTGAATGGGAGAAGACAAGATATTGAGTTGATACGAGAGCATGTTTTTTGTGATGGGTTCTTGAAGAGCTATACAATATGGACTTGGCATGGTGAAGTTTTGGAGCAATATTCTAGTGTATCTGCCACTGAATGTGAATATTCTAATTTATATTCTGAAGATTGCATGGAAGACATGATTTGTGATATTGGAGAAGATAGTTTCCACCAGGCACATGTGTATGGTTCATTGAAAGATGACTCAGAGACAGAATTGTATCCCGGTTGTTCAAGTTTTACCCGTTTGTCAACAGTATTACGACTATTTAATATTAAGGCAAGAAATGGGTGGACTGATAAAAGTTTTACCGAATTGCTCGAATTGTTTCATCAAATTCTTCCAGAAGGTAATACATTGCCAACCAGTCACTATGAGGCCAAGAAGATATTGTTTCCAATGGGTATGGAGTATCGGAAAATACATGCTTGTTCCAATGATTGTATATTGTATAGAAAAGAGTTTGAAGGATTGCATAAGTGTCCTAGATGCGGGGTATCAAGATACAAAGTAAAGGACAATGATGGTGACGAAGATGACATGAAAAAGGGTCCCCCTGCAAAAGTATTATGGTATCTTCCAATCATACCACGATTAAGACGTTTTTTTGCCAATGTTAAAGATACAAAGAACTTGACATGGCATTCAAATGGAAGAATATGTGATGGGTTGTTACGACATCCTGCTAATTCACCACAATGGAAGAAAATTGATTGTTTATATCCTGAGTTTGGAAGTGATCCAAGAAATCTCAGACTTGGTCTTGCAACAGATGAAATGAATCCATACGATAATTTGAGTAGCAAACATAGTTCATGGCCTATTTTGCTAATTATTTATAATTTGCCGTATTAGTTGTGCATGAAGAGAAAATATATGATGTTGTCTATGATGATATCAGGACCAAGACAACCTGGAAATGACATAGATGTTTGTCTTAGTCCTTTGATAGAGGACTTGAGGTTGTTGTGGGATGAAGGCGTGGAGGTTTTTGATGTATATCAAAAGGTCAATTTCAATTTGCGAGCATTGCTATTTTGTATTATTAATGATTTTCCAGCATATGGAAATCTGAGTGGTTATAGTGTTAAAGGACATCACGCTTGCCCAATATGTGAAGAGAACATCAGTTACCATCAATTGAAATATGGTAGGAAGACTTCTTACAATAGGCATCGAAGGTTTTTGAAACGTAATCACCCTTATCGCAGGTTGAAAAAAGCTTTTAACGGTTGTGAACAGGATAGAACTGCACCTTCACCCTTAATTAGTGAGGAAGTTTATAACCGAGTGTGCCACGTGGAGGTGACTTTTGGAAAAACCCTCAAGAATAGCAGTGTGAAAAACATATGGAGGAAGAAATCCATATTCTTTGAACTTCCATATTGGTCAAAGTTAGATGTTAGACATTGCATAGATGTTATGCATGTAGAGAAGAATGTTTGTGATAGTATAATTGGGACATTGTTAAACATTAAAGGAAAGACAAAGGATGGAATAAATGCTCGTAAAGATCTGGTTGAGATGGGTGTTCGGTTGGAGTTACAACCACAACCTCATGGTAAACGAACTTACTTGCCACCAGCATGTCATACTTTGTCAAAATCTGAAAAGATCAGTTTCTGTAACTGATTGCGAGGTGTTAAAGTACCACAAGGATACTCTTCAAATATCAAAAACCTTGTCTCAATGGATAATTTGAAACTTATGGGCTTAAAATCTCATGATTGTCATGTTCTGATGCAAGACCTTCTCCTAGTGCCTATTCGTGGAATTCTTCCAAAAAATGTTAGACAAGTCATTACTCGTCTTTGCTTATTCTTCAATGTTATTTGTAGGAAAGTGATCGGTCCTACTAGGTTGGATGAATTAGAAAATGAAGCCATCATTATATTGTGTCAACTAGAGATGTATTTTCCTCCTTCTTTTTTTGATATTATGGTCCATTTAATTGTTCATCTAGTTAGAGAAATTAGACTATGTGGTCTTGTGTTTTTACGATGGATGTACCTAATTGAGCGATGTGTGAAGATATTGAAAGGATACGTGAAGAATCCATATCGACCTGAAGCATCTATTGTTGAGAGATATATTACAGAGGAAGCAATAGAGTTTTGTACCAATTATATGTCAGAAGTGGAAGCTATAGGAGTCTAAAAGTCTCAGTATGAAGGAAGGCATGAAGGCAAAGGCACACGAGGTGTTAGGGTAGTTCGAAAAGATCAACAACAGATACTCCAGGCACACTTGTATATTTTGAACAATACTGATTATGTTCTTTCATTCTTAGAGGAACACAAAATGTTGTTGAAGTCAATGAATCCATGTGCAAATGAGAAGTGGTTGTTGAATGAACATAACAAGACGTTTTTAAAATGGTTTAAAGAGAAAATTGGTGAAAAGGATTATGATGTTGAAGAGTTGAAGTGGTTGGCAAGAGGACCTAACTTTGATGTCATAACATGGTCTGCATATGATATTAGTAAGTTCTCTTTTTACACAAACACTGAGGATCAGAAAAGTACAATGCAGAATAACAGTGTTACCCTTGAGGCAGAGTCAATGCACTTTGCTAGTTCAAAAGATAACAATTCTGTCATGGCTACAATAAGTTACTTTGGAGTAATTGAAGAAATCTGGGAAGTAGACTATGTCAAATTTAGAGTTCCAGTATTTAAGTGTAAATGGGTTGATAGTAACACAGGAGTGAATGTTGATAACTTGGGTTTTACATTAGTTGATCTCGCAAAGATAGGATATAAGGAAGATCCTTTCATCATGGCTTACCAAGCAAAACAAGTTTTTTATGTTAAAAATCCTTCTAACCAAAGGTGGTCAGTTGTCATTAAAGGGCGAAATGAACATGATGTCAAAAACCATGATGACTCAAGAGTCCAATATGCTGACTATTCATCATTGTCAAGACAGTTACCTCCACTAAATGAGGAAAATAATGTTGATGAAGTACATGCTACACGAACGGATCACATTGAAGGATTATGGGAGAACATTGTAACACTTCCATAATACAAATAAGTAATGTTTATTTAATTGTTTTGGCTGTTTAATTTTATTTGTTATCTGAATAAGATATATGCTATTTAATTTTATGTGTTATCTTAATATTTTTTTTTTCAATTTCAGGTCATGGCAGATTCTTCAAAGAAGACTAGGGAAGCTACACGCATGAAAGTTATTGCCATTAATCATCTTGGTGGTGTTAAAGTCCCAGTTGACGTAGATCCTCAAACTGGTAGGGCTTCAGGCCCTAATAAGGCCTAATTTGCAAGTTATTTGGGTGTATTAGCACGAACAAAAGTCTCTATTTTGGTACCAGACTGGGATCATGTCATCGAAGCAGAAAAAGATCTAATTTGGCAGGATCTTTGTGTAAGTAACTCATTTAAAGTTTAATTTCATGATGAGTTATGTTGTTCATTGTTTAATGACTTATTTATTTAATTTTTCAGACAAGCTTTGAGTTTGAAGAAACATGCTTGGTCAGGAAGAAGATTATGTCATCAATTGCTATAAAATGGAGACAACTCAAGGCCACCTTGACTAGTTTATACGTCTATGGAAAATACCAGGGCAAGTCCCCTTGTAAAAAATATGGAATTGATGAAGAGACTTAGGCACAATTTGTCCAAAGTAGAGAGGATCCCTCTTGGCAGGTTTGTTTTTATTTTTTATTTTTTAAATCAAAACTGAATTAAATTATATGATTTCACAAATGGAATTTTTTATTTTGTAGGAGAAGAGGGCGAAAGCACAAGAAATTGCGCATAAGAATGTCACCCCCCACTGATTGTCTCGGGGGGTTATGATTTATTAGAAATAAAGATTATGGATGAAAAGATCAAAAATTCATCTTCAAATGATGTGCTTTCTCCTCCATCCCCTCCTAGTCGACATGAGAAGTGAAAGTTGGCTAGGACTAAACCAGGAGGACAGATGACATCTGCACAGTCTCAGGAGATTACTAGTCGGATTGTAAGTTATTGTTAATAATGTTTTCTTCGTTATTATTTAATGTTGACATATATTTTTATTATTTTATAGGATGATCTAGTGCAACAGAGCTCAGGGGGGAGTTTTGTCACTCAAGGAAGACAAGATATTTTGGTTGCCGCTATTGGAAGAGAAGAGCACCCAGGTCGTGTTCGGACTGCCGGGTATGGTGTAGGTGTGAGACAATTTTTTGGCTCAGCTCCCCGATATTCATCTGCGCTGCACTAACAAAAGACCAGCTAGCTCAAATGAGAGATGAATTAAAACGAGAATTAAGAGAAGAATTAAGATGAGATTTTGAGCAGACGCTCGAATCCATGGGCATCTCACAACAACACAATCCTATGCAGCAAGACGAGGTATTACCTACCCCTGGGAGAGTTAGCACAAAGGGTAGTTGTGCTGCTGAGGAGGAGGACGAGGAGGACACAAACACTGATATTTCATATCGGTGTAAGTTATTTGTTGGAGATCCTCCTCGTTTAGTAGCGATTGGGAGAGTGTATGCAACAGGTTCGACGATCCACACAGTGCCACTTGGAGATGATTTTGCTACAGTGGTTGTCGAAGAAGTTAGACATGCAGATGTCGAGGTGTCAGTGCCCACATCAGAGGTTGGATTTGTGGGAGAGGCACTTGGTACTTTTATTGTTTGGCCTACACATCTCCTCAAGGCCATTCATAAAAAGCATAAGGTATATTATCATCATTTCTCTTAATGTTATTTAAATTTACACTTAATGTTATTTAAATTAATACATTTTATATTTTTGGTTGCAGGACTCTGAGAGGAATCTGAAATCACCAGCACTTGGTAGTTTAGATCCTGAGCCCCAACTACCCCAGCAACCCCAACCAATTGTGAATCCAATTCAGGAGTTGCTTAGGCTTTCCCACGACATGTTTGATTCACCGTGTGCCATTGAGTGGGATAAGGGAGTATTTGGAGTGGACAATAGTGGTATACCATTGTACTTATACATGCAAGACCTAATTGAAATTGTGCAGGGAAACCAGATGGTAAACATTGCAGTTATTCAGTTATGGATGATGTAAGTAAGCTATAAATATAGTCATTTTTAAATTTCTTTCAATAAAATTATGTTCTTACTCATATTCATGATATTAAAAATGTAGGTACATAAATAATTTAGCTTACAACACTGGGAATGGTGATATTTATGGATTTTTGGAGCCCCAAAGTATACAAAGGTCTGGGAATAAAAAAATGGAATGCCAGACTTATAGACAAAAATGGATTTCAGAAACCAGAAAAAGAATTTACTTTGCCCCTGTTATTCATGCGTAAGTTTGTTTACTTTATATTTTAATATTCAATAATTTATAGAACATGACTAATGGATTGACTGTTTTAGGACCCATTGGCAATTGATGCTTATTTGTCCTGTGGATAACACTATGGTTTGTTTATGTTCACTGCATAAGAAGCCAAGTTTAGATATGAAACAAGTAGTTCAAAGGTATGAATTAATTAACTTTAAATAATACATCACTCTTGTTTGTATGATATGTAAGTTACTAATCATTGTCAATTGTTTTAGTGCAATTAATGTATGTAGTATACTTGGCGGAAGATCTACATCCACATCCCAGAGCCTACGTTGGATACTTCCTAAGGTATTTGGAGTTGTTTTGAACCTACCTCTTCAATTCGTTTTGGAGTTGTTTAATATTTAAATTTGATGAAATTGCAGTGCAACAAACAACAGGAAGTTGGGAATGTGGATACTATGTCATGCATTGGATGAAGACCATAATCCGCGCTGCTATCACTGATTATTGGGACGATGTATGAAAGTGCTCACATAAGTTAAAATTATTATTAGTTTCATATGATGAACCCTAATAACACTATCTTCCTATTTCAGGCTTTTTCTGATTCAGAGCCACTGGACCATAATTTGATAAAGGATGTTCAAAAAGAATGGGCAACATACTTTATTGAAATGAGAAGTAGATGTTCATAGTAGGTTGTAGTGTAAGATAATGTACTTATGACTTATATATGATTATGTTTAGGATAATGTATACTAGTATGTTGCAGTGTAACATAAAGTTTTCACCATTGCAATGTAATTTAGTTTCTTCCAATCTTTTATAACATATGTACATTTGAAATATATAATGTGTCTGAAAATATATGTGCCTGGAAATATATATAAGACTGGAAATATATGCAGATTTTGGGCAGCAGCACGGATAGTTGCAACATTTTAAAAAAAAATAGCTTGAGCTACGGTGGTTAAGGTCATCACCGCCTTTGTAAACAACACCTATTAAGGCGGTTGTAACCAGCAACCGCCTTAATAGGTGTTGTTTACAATTTTAAAGTGTCATTTCTGCCACTACGAAGGATTTTTTACAGCGTTTGTCGACGAACCGCCTTGGTATGTGTCATATACGACCGTAGTTATTTAACCGTCTTCATATATGACGTACTTATTACGACGGTAGAAATGACGGCAGTGGCGGAACCTCCTTCGTAGGCCCTCCAGAACCGCTGTTAAATGATCTTTTTCTACTAGTGTGTATGTATGGAGGGTGCTTCATAATATTATAATACCAACCAAAGATAAGTTATACAAGAGAGGAATTTCTATCATGAATATTAAATGTGTCTTTTGAAACTTATACAAGGAAAGTGGTAATCATATATTTTTCTCATGCAAAGAAACTAGTACAATCTGACAAATATGTAAAAAAGGATAGGTGTGCAGAATGTGCATCATAATGATGCTAACAAACAACGGCTATGTTTTGAATTGATTGGGATGGACAGTGAGTGTAATGTTGTATGGAGGATAGTTTAGTTAACAGTTATATGGAACATTTGAAAACAGGGAAATGACATGATTCTTTAAAAATGAGAAGTGTAATGTGGTGGAGGTATTGACGGTAATCCAAGTCAATCGTTGGTTTTCATTGTTGCCAAATATAGTAAATCTAGATTCTCATTCTTTAAATGATCTATCGATTTGTTAACATATTTAAACTCTTGGGTCGATAGGACCATAGAAAGGCTGAAAGAGAACGAACTGAGTCAGTTAGTTGTATGGATTGTTAGATGAATGAAAAGGTTTTTGAACACGAAAGTGAAGAGGTAGGAGTATCGTAATGCAGAGCTGTCAGTAGCTTAGAAGGTTAATGCAGAAGTTGAGAAACATAGCCAACTGATGCCTTATTCAAAATGTGAGTCTGATGGAACTATATAATTTGAAATATTGAAAACAAAAAGACTTTAAGTTGAGTCTGGAAGAAAGAGAAGGTTACGATCCTATAGGTAGAGATAGTTTGACCAAGTTGAAGATATTAAAGACGATAAAGGCTTATGATTAAGCAGGTTCTGGTGTATCAAACTGTTTTTACTCAAAGTTGTTCAAGTATTAAAAGCAACAAGCATGATTGTGACCACTAGTTAATGATGTTAGAAGCTTTTATTTTTCATACATTAATTGTTTTCATGCTATGTTGTACAAAGGTGATGTGTCTGTAAATCTAGATACTTAGCACTCCAATTTTTCATGTCATTATAACATGTTAATAGTTATCTTATTTTCTTTGAGAAAAAGTCCAATTTTTCATGTCATTATAACATGTTAATAAGTTATCTTATTTTCTTTGAGAAAAAGTTGGTAATAAGACTGTTGGATTTTATTGTTTGGTGTTTCTATTAGTTGAAACAAGTTTCAAGTCCATGTTACTTATATGTATAGTCTTGTTTTATAGATTGGAACATTTAAAATATTTCTATTAATTTATTTCTTATTGTAGATAAAAAAAAAGTTATAAGAGTTAAATTAATATATAATGTTTTATGACATATAATTAATGATAATTTATTTATTTGAATTCACTTTAATTTTATAACATATATTTATATGATTTTTACAAGTTTTTTTACTTAAAGACTTTATAAATAATGTAATATTTTAGTATAGTGTGTTTACTAATTAAATATTCAAAATCAACAATAATTTCTTTACTATCTAAAAAAATAACTTTTATATTTTAGTATTCAAAATTCAATAACTATGATTCACAAAACAAAAGGTAGTTAATCATAATATATAAAATTAAACAAATATAATACGAGTGTTCTCAATTATATAATGTTTTAAGTATTTAATTTAATATACTATGTGTATTTACCATAATTAATCACAATGAAGTTATTACCGATCAAATTTTCAATTTACACTAACTAAAACTGTATAACAGGATTATTCATTTATATTTACAGTTTAATGATGAGTAAATATAATTATTTTGTCCCTATTGAATATAAATAATCATACAATATTGATCTATAATTTTTAGTTATACAGAATTATGATAAACTCTCCTATTGCATATTTTTTAAAACGAATAATTTATTTTTTGAAAAAAATATCATGACACTAAAATTTATTTTACAGTATCTGTTAAAGTTTAGATTGTTAATCGATTAATTTTAATAAATAAATAATACAATTTATAAGATTATTTTAATTAAATTAAATATTTTTATCATTATTCATGTCTTATTTACTGTATATACTTGAATATATCAATAATTTTAAATTTAATATGAAACTTTTAATTGACTAATATGATAATTTCATACTAATTTTTTAAGAAAAGATGTTAAATAATATACGTATGCATTTTAAATTAAACTATTATTCTATGATTTATACTAATTTTTAAGAAAGGTGTTAACATATTAATGTATATTTTAAAATTATAATTTTATAATTTATTTTTTCTTTCATAAAAATAATTAATTAATAATAAATTCTTCCAATTACATAAAGCAAATGTTGGGTGTCCAAATTTATGTGTATAAGTTGAAGCTGATCGTTAAAAACTTTACACGTGCCTACTTTGTTCTTTATATTTTTTACACTCATGATTTCTTATTTGCTGTGTTGGAGGCATTAATGTAGGTTAATTTTTTTAATGAGTAAACCTTTTTTACATTCTCTCAACCACCATGTTACACAATTGAGTGAGGAGAAAAAGATTAAGAATACACTTGTATCAAAATTTTCTGTAAATTATTGCTCTAATATTCTTCATATTAGTTGTAATTTTAATGTCTTTAATAAGCAACTGTTCTTTCTTTTCCATTTGTAGATATAGAAAATTTTGTATGTTATAACCTCTTAAAACTTCTTTCCAATTTTTTTAGCATTACCTTTATTCTTAACAACTTCCTTCCATATATAGTTAACTACGTTAACAAAACACTCTCATGTTTATCTGCTCCTTGTAGTGGATATAATATTGAATTTTGTAGATCGAATAAGATTACTCATATTGGTTGAGTTGAGTATTGATAATCTTACTTGAAATATATGTATAAATCTGAACATTTTTTACTGTTTTGTAAAAACATTGAAGCAATCTTTTATAACTTTTAAAAGCATTCTTTATTTATTCAATAAAAAAAGTAAAATAGCTAATTTATCTCAAAAATATATTATTCATAACATATTCTACAAGAGAATATGTTATTCTATACAAAAGAAAATTGCGGTAGCTAGATGTATCGACAAATGATATTTTCAATTATTTCATCTTCTAAATCATATAATGTATTTTGCAAACAAGTAAAACATTACAAGAAACAAACTATGAAGGATGTAACAATATTAATGGTATTATCAGTATATTATTCATTAAAATTATTATTAGCGTATTGTTGATTAAAGTATTTTTTTTACATTAACTCTAATACAAAATTCATTATTATGTATTAAATTAATTGTTTTATTTTTTAATAAAAAATAATTTTTAAATAAAAGTATTTTGCTACTCCAACCCCTTTTATAACATATATGTGTCAAATGATTTGTGAGTATGTTTTATCTTTATTATATGTTTTGTTGTTCTTATAACCTGCTCTTTATCTCATATGCATTGATGAGATTTGATAACTATTTTATTCTACTTAATAGATTTCTTTTTATATTAATAATATGTTGCTACAAATATTACGATTTATAATTATATGAATTTTTACAAATATTGATTTGATTTCATTATTAGTTAAATACATATAAGATTTAATAGTTAATTGAATCTAAATCATGTAACTAGTGAATTGTACTTGCAGTATTGAAAATCTTGTTGCAAAAGGATGAAAATTTATTATAATTAATAGAAAACTTAAAAGTTTATTCTTTGCATTTGTAAATTGTACTAACTTTTGCAATACATAAACTCATCTTATTCCTTCTTAGTTATTATGAATATCTTAAATTTACTACTTAAAAGTTTGTAAGCAATCTTTTATAACTTTTAAAACATTTCTTTTATTTATTTAATAAAAAAAGTAAAATAGCTAATTTATCTCAAAAATATATTATTTATAACATATTCTACAAGAGAATATGTTATTCTGTACAAAAGAAAATTGTGGTAGCTAGATGTTATTGAGAAATGATATTTCCAATTATTTCATCTTCTAAACCATATCATGTATTTTGCAGACAAGTAAAACATTGCAAGAAACACACTATGAAGGATGTAACAATATTAATGGTATTATCAATATATTATTCATTAAAATTATTATTAGCCTATTGTTGATTAAAGTATTTTTTTGACATTAACTCTAGTAGAAAATTCATTATTATGCATTAAATTAATTGTTTTATTTTTTTAATAAAAAAATAATTTTTAAATAAAAGTATTTTGCTACTCCAACCCCATTTACAACATATATTTGTTAGATGATTTGTGACCAAATACCTCATACAAAAAGATAGACAAATATTTCTTCAGAACTTGTTTATCTGGGTTCATATCTGGGTTCATCATGGGTTCATGTTTATGTTCATGGGTCTCTATACCCCCTCCAGAAAAACCAAATATAAAAAGTTTGATAATGAAAACATAATATTGAAAATAATTATGCAAGCAGTAATTTTACATGCTTTGAAAATTCAGAGCCTTCTGGCTCTGATACCAAACTGGGAAGGATCGATATGCAGAGTATGAAAATTATAAAATTATGCAGTATGCAGCGGAGATAAAATTTTTGAAAATAGAAATGAAAAGCGATAAAAACTTACAGAGGAGCAAGCATGGATTGAAAACATCTACAAGGTTTTATTTAGAAGAAAGAGAGAACATATTCTAACTCGTATTTTTCACTCATTCAACTTATTCAACTTATCGAGCTTATAACTTCTGATGCCTTCAGCTCTAGAGAAGGCTTTCTTATATAGACAAACCTTACTACTACAAGACAAAACATCCTACTCTTACTCACAATTATTACATATAGAAATATCTAACACAATTATTACACTTTTGACTACTTTTTACATAATTATTACACTTTTGACTACTTTTTTGCAATAATTCACATGATGACGAATTTGCTTTATGTCTTTTCAATCTTTATGTCTTCTCGGTCATATCTCTTCAATCTTTATGTCCTTTCGGTCATGTCTCTTCAGTCTTTATGTCTTTTCAGTCATAATACATATCTTCATTTTGTAGATATGGATTTGATTGGGAGGACCCTTCTTCAGAGTTATCCTTTGCTGAACCATGTAATGAAGTAGCTTTTTCTAGAGTCTTCTCAAACTCTTCTTTTGATGAGGCTGAGGCTAGGGCCGCCATTATCTTTTGTTTATTGGATAAGAACAATGATTCTTTGAGAGACGAAATCTCTTGCTTTGAACTTGGATCATGAGATAACCATTCTTGAATTTTTCTTATGCAAACAACATCAGTATTGAATTTTTTCCACCATTTTATTCGAATTTGTCTGGATAGCATTTTTAAATCTGTTCCTTCATATGGAGTAATAATAAGATAATTCCAAGATAATATCCAAGTAATGGCTTGAGAGGCTACAAAGGAGATTAGCCTGTAACCTGATACAAATGTTGACTTTTCTCGGAAATATGTATATGCTTCTGTAATTTTTTCTGGAAATATTGTGGGTAATGGACCGAAATCTTTAAACCATTTGATAAACCATTTGGGAAATTTTAATG
>Ga0209700_106818_pt1 | contig 17077 bp, 7 predicted proteins | sample SiratroredBW_FD_187528 | JGI IMG/M metagenome (GOLD analysis project Ga0209700, IMG submission 187528) | Root nodule microbial communities of legume samples collected from California, USA - Siratro red BW (SPAdes) (version 2) | ecosystem: Host-associated > Plants > Roots > Nodule | place: USA...
TCAATTCAAACCATTTCAGATTACTAAGTTATTTAAGAAAAACAAATAATTACTTGAGTGAATAAAAAGAACCAAAAACATATTTTTTTACTTGATTCAGCCAGTTTTTATGTTTGAAGTGAATTTAAACAGAATAAAAAAATGAATAAATTAAACTTATATTGGCTTTTTTTATTGTTTCTTAAAATAATTAACACTTTAGTGCTATTAATTTCTTAAAATATTTAAGACTATAATAATAATAATAATTTAATCATATAATAATAAATTTAAAAAGTAATTATATAATAATAAATTGCAAAAGATTAATCATATACTTTACAGCTATTTATTTATTTATATATATTAAAATAATATTTTCTCAATTTTTAATTTTTACGAGATAATTTATAAGTTACTTACAGTATAGTTTTTATGATACTTCTATAAAAAGTGCTTTAGTTTTTATATTTTAAAATTTTAAATTTTCGGAAATTTTTATTTAAAGTTAAGTTATAATATTTTTAAATAAAAAAAGAAGTATTACTTTAAGGATGATGATGTCATTTACTAAAAAAGGAAAATAAATATCTATATAAAAAGTGAGGTAGTTTTTTTACAAAAAAATTATTAGGAATGTGAGTCTTTGTTCTAAATCTAGAAAGAAATGTGAATGTTATTTAGTATCCCATACGAAATATAAGTACAATAGTACTATAAATAATATTTATGTTTTTTATTTAGAAATTATCATTAATTAATCGGAGTTAATATGCATTTTTCATACATTAAAAAACAAGTACTTAAAATGAAATTCGAAATTAATTATTCAGAACATTTACTTTAAATTTGAATCATATTTTGTTTAATTTACTTGTTACATCATATAGCGCAGTTAATTTATTATGGTAGATGTTAGACTTAAATATTTTATTTTCTATGCTTTACAATTAAGATACAAAATAATTTAATTAAAATGAAGATTTAAGTGTAAATATTTAAGCATATATATATATATATATATGTATATATACACACAAATAAATATATATTAAAATTGTTAATCATGAGTAAATGTAAATTTAAAGATGAATCGTTCTTAAAAACATAAGTATAAACATAAGCAATAAGCAATACGATATTTGATTGAAAAGTTTCCATTCTTTACCAATCTTTTATTTCCATACATCTCTAATGAGAATTGAAAAGGAAAAGAAACAACAATTGCCAAATTGAGCTGACTATGACTATGAGAGAGGGAATAAGGTTTAGCAGAGTGAGTGGTCCACAGAAATTTTAGTATTTGAAGGAATTGTGAACCTCAGCATCTTAATCTTCTTCCAATTATCACCATGTTTTTCGTTTACTATGTTCCAAGTCAATGTGCCTCCTCTCTCCTAATGAATTTTTGGTTTGTATAAAGAAGATGTATGTTAGTGCCACTTTTTTCAACTTTTGTTTTTTAAATCCACTTTTAAAATTTGAAAATTTATATTGATTATGAATAAAATCAAATTATAATATATAGCTAGAGTTCACTTAAGTATAAATTTACATTTTTTTGATGATGGAGTTTTACATTGACGAAAAGTAAAATTAAATTATAATAGTAAAAGGCAAAACTTTGTATTATAAATTGATTTTATTTAAAATTGAAATATTTAAAAATATGATTAAAATTATTAAAAGTTATAAATTTTGGAAGGTTTGTATTTGTTATAATGACGAAAAGGAGAAAAAAAAATAAAGGAAAACAAGAAGAAATGGTAAGTTTGATTGGATAGAAATATCAAAAAAGCATGATGAGATGTGGGATCCACAGATAAGGGAGAACACTATGCATGATGAACAATTTTGGGGAAGCATGTGATTCTTTTAATTGATTGATAAGTATGAAAGTTTTTTTATAAAATAGAGACCATTTTTTATACTTTATCACTGTTGAAAGTTATAAAATAGCTTAAATGATTTTATCTACTTATAGTCTTACCGTGTTATGTTGCGTAGATTCAAATATTTGATATAGAAAATCAATTTAGTATTAAAACATTATTAACTATTTAATTTTAGTTAAGGAAATATAATTTAAATGGTTGAATAGGATAAGCAAGTTGTTGTAAGCTGTGTTTAATTTCTATAATACAAAAAATATTTAACTTTATTTTTAGGTCTTACAATTAATCCATATTTCGATTATAACTTTTCCTTCACCATACAAAAAGATTAAGTAGCTTTACTTGTCGAAGTAGTAATGATATTTGAATAAACAATGTCACTTTATATACTCCAATAATAAATTTTTTTAAGGATCATTGTTTACTCTAGAAATAATTTTAACAAATAACTACAGTAAAGATTATTCATAACGAGAATATTAGAGACATAGTTTATAACTTTTTTTTCTCAATAATGTATCAAACACAAATATGTGGTGGACCATTCTAGAAAAAGTATGTGGAACCTAAAATAGGACTTAGACTACTTTTGTGGATTATTATGAATGCCATGTCCATGTTGGTTTAATTGATTACCATAAACTGTCGAATAAAGTTGTGGAGTCAACCAAGTTGAACTTTAATAGTCAAGAGACCGAGCAACCTCAAGGCACAAGCTAAAATTATCTTTTGGTAAACCATGATTTTGGTGTAAAGAATTTTTTCTTGTAACATATTATATTTATATATTATTAATTATTAATTATTATTAATACTATTAATCATATTGATATTATTATTAATTATTATTACTAACAATTATTATTAATGTTATTATTAATATATTAATATTGTTATTAATATTATTAATGTTATTAATATTATATTATATATATATTATTAATATTATTCTTACTAATTATAATAATAATAATAATTATTATTATTATTATTATAATAAAAATAATAATAATGAAAACATGATGATAAAATTTATGTGGTACAATGATTTTAAGTTTTATATATAGTTGGAGGATCTGATTTCAAATCTCTCTTACTAATTGGTAAAGAGGAAAGGTTGCTCTTATTTTTTCAAAGACTTGATTTTAGTGCCAACAACTTATAATTTCTTTTGAAACGTGAGGATTTAGACTTTGAGTTATTATTTTTAAGTTCGTTCCTGGATAAGTTTAGCATTAACGTTTCATTGTTTTCTTTTGAAGTCTTGAAGTTTTTTTCTATATTTTGGTTCAAAGTTTCAAATTTTGTGCTTTAGATGTTCCTTCTCAATCTTATGAGTTTTTACTAGAGATATACGCTTCCTTAGACTTTTGGCTCGATTAAAAAGGGAAATGACATTTCTTACATCTTCCTTGAAGTCAGAAAGTCATCAATTTACTATTATGGTCAAAATCTTATAAATCATGTTTTCAATTTCCTTTTGCTTTGATGAGGTTTTGATTGCTGTGTGATAGTGAAATAAACAAGTTATCAAAATGCATTCATAACATTGCTAAGTTTTAAAGTCAATTCAAATTAGAGGTTGAGCTAGCCACCTTATAAGACTATATGATTTATGAGAAATGATGTTCAAGATCGGAAAAAAAGGATATTTTTTATTTCTTCCTTAGTATGCAAACTATCCAAAATAAATGTTGTGGCATGAATTGTTGTATAAATGCTTTGGTGGACCATATTCATTTCTTGATTAGTCTCTTGATCAACCACATGATCATATTTTATGTGAAGAGATCAAGGTCAATCTCAATATGTTCATCATTGTCATTTTTCTCTTGTTCTTCTTTTCTTGATGCATTTTAAATTTGTTATGCAGAAAGAGATTTAAAGATAAATAATACTATATGTATCAATATAAATTAATGATAAAAAAATATATGAAAGATAGTTATCAAAAATGAGTTTCGTTTCATCATGACTTGAAGTCTTGATATAAGAGCATAAGAAGTATTATCAATGACATAACGTGAAGTTATAAAAATTTAGAAAAAGTTAAGTTTGTTGAAAGAAAAATAAGTTGATCTTAAAAGTAAAATGTAAAAAGATATTGATATTACTATATCGATTTGATTACTCGTGGTTACCTCAAAAAGGAGTATTGAAACTAAATTTTCTTCAACAATAAGGATTGCGCTAGTTGTCTCAATAAAGGAATTGAGATCACCTTATATATTGATATCTTAAAAGAGGTATTAATAACAGAAAGTTCATACAGAGAAATAAGTAACAATTAATAAAAAAGTTATGAAAGTATGTTATGTATATGTTCAAGAACAAGTTTTTTTAGATTTTCTGGTCAATGACAACTAAACCACTATAATCGATGGCATTGCAGAATTGAGGGAAGGACATCATATGACTTGACCAAAGTAGTCTAACAAATTATTTCAGATAATACAAATGTTTTTTATATGAAATCCTATCACCAAGATATCCCATGTTAAAAGTCTTATTCATGTATCAATAATGATTTCTTATTGTGTTTTGGAAGTTGATGTAGTAAATCTTAAAATAAACCATAAAAAGCCTCTAATTGAGGATTTTGAAAAGGAAGCCAAATTTTAATGAAAATATTTGTAGTTTAGCTTGAGAAGGTTTTACCCTTTTGGGGAGTAAGAACTATTAATCTAACACCTTCATATGGATGAAATATCCTTTTATAAGATTTTGACATTTTTTTCTCAACCATAATTGAATAAATCATATCAAATTTGAAAGGTTGTCGCTAGATCTCAACAAGTACAATATATCAACATTTTCGTGAAAAGTAAAATATATGCGAGCTAAGAATAATTTAGAAAAACATTATGGGTGCCTTTATGTAAAAACTATGCCAAATTAAAGTAATTTGAAGAAATTTGAATAGATCTAGAGAAAAAAAAACTTGCATTGATAGAAATAAATATAAAAGATATATGTTTAGTCTTGGAAACTATAGCTTTATCACCTTTAACATAATGGTTGTCGAAGAGTGTCCATAAACTTTTTTTTGACTCCAATTTAATTCACTTTCAAGTTTCTTTCTAGATGCAAGCTCATTGATAAGATAATGTTCTTCTAGTAGTTTCAAACTATTAATAACTACCACCTTGAGTAAGGTTGGAACTAGTGATCTACATGGGTGTTCGAGAGCTTGAAGATCTCCATTCCATAAATGAATTGCGAAGGGAACATCGACACAAAAGAAAATATGTCAAAATGAGATAATTGGATCTAATAAAAAAATTCTATCACTTTTCAATGTTCACAATAAGTTTTTTCAGTTCTATTAAGTTATTTCCAATAATTAGCTTGTTTAACGATTGGACCAATTATATAAATCTTAGAATTGATATGAGAAAAAAATAGATATTCTATTCTCAACACTATAGACTCAAATAATTTCTTCTTTGGTGGAAGTGGGTGATTATTTGAAGGAATTGATGGAGGGAGAAGTTCTTATAGATCTTAAAAAGCATAACTTTTATTAGAGGAGGAATAAAGGATTAATACATGCATTTCTCATATTTTCAATTTTTTTCTTCTTTTAGACTTAAGATGGGTGTGAAGTTTTTTTTTATTGAAATCGATAATTTTGCAGAAAAAAAATCAGAAGCAGTGACTCAAGCTAATGAAGATGTATTATTTATGGGAGGAAGAAGTTTGTTTGGAAGAAGTTGACATTTTCAATAAAGGTGAAAACTTATTGTTGTTTGAAACAGGGTAAAGATGAATGAAAATGTGTTTTGAAAGTAAATCTCACAAGTAGAAAAATGAGATTCTATATCGGTTCTAGAAAGCTTTCTACATCGATTCTGTAACCGGTGTTGATGCAGGTGATGCAGAAAGTTTATGACATTTTACATTGGTTCTTCAACCGATGTAAAAAATACACCTATTACGTCGATTAAAAATACAATCGATGTAAAAGAGCATTTGAAAAGAGTAAAAAAGAGATATACTACATCAGTTATAAGCTATAATCGATGTAATAAAATTTTATTACATCGATTGTAGCTAGATCTGATGTGAAAAGTCTCCTATTATATTAGTTGCTACTTACCACCGATGTAATATCTCTCTTTTATGAGAAAAGTTTTGAATGTGTTGATAAATCTCTAATCCATACACGGAAACACCACAAAAAATTTTAGATTTTTTTGACAAGTATAAATATATGAAATAAACCATAAAATATAAAAAATGGCTCAAAAATACTTAAAAAATAAAATAAAAAAGTAATAGTAAAGATAACATTTTAGAAAATTTGGAACCCCAACCTCTGTTAGGGGCTGGCCATGATATTCGTTAACTATTTTGAGCAATGTCATTCGTTATCCTACTTTAAGCAACTTTTATTTTTGGAGCATCTTAATCCGAGCTCTTTAAAAAGTTATGCTCATTTAAAGTTTTTTCGCCCTAAATTTTGACATCTCAAAATCTATGATAAATCTATACAATTTAAGGACTCTGCTATGAATTATACACTAAAAAAAAGTTGTTGCTAAAAATTTAATCAAAAACAAATTTCTAACTATTTTTAATGAATTTCACAAAAATACTAACATGTTGCAAAATGAAGCGGCAAGGGGGTAAAGGTGGAACCAGGCATTCACGCTCACGCATCAAGTAAAGTTGTTGCTAAGATACTCTTAATGGCCTACAACATCAACGTAAAAACAAGTTAAACAAACAAATCACACACGTTGAAAATGCTAAACAAAGCAAAGTGAACTAATGGTACCAAAGAAGGAATCAAATAAGGGTGAAAAAAATGAGCACGTAAATAGTAGAGAACATAAGCAAAAAGAACAAGCACTACAGAAAGCGAGCACCAGAGACTCAAGCGGCGTGACAGAAAGACAAATTGCAAAAGTAGTGAAAATGCTATGTTAAAAAACATGTCTATTACATTGGTTGCTAAATCAACCAATGTAATAAGTCCGCACCAAAATGTATTTTTTAATTGGAACATGTAACATCACTTTCTAAATCGGTTGGAGCTTACAACCGTTGTAGAAAGTCACTTTATTACATCGGTTGAAGTAGCAATCGATGTAATAAGTAGTGTGCATAACTTTCTTTTCAAAATATTTTTAACGAGATTTTCCTAGGCTAGTTTCTACATCGATTGTTTCTAACAACCAATGTAAAATGAATCTTGTTACATTTGTTTCTTTTTAACTAATGTCATATCCTGTCGTTAAATCTCATTAAATAATAGAATGAAGATTGAAATAACATAATCTCTTATAATGTCAATAATGGTTATTAGGTGGCCGATTTTATGTATGTCTTAATTAGCCAAAATTAAGATATTTTTTTTTTATCAAAATAAAAATAGTAGTTTTTATTAATGGTAAGATTTGGAGAAATCAAAGAACATTTTTTTGGATTTTCAAATAGTATCACAAGGAGGTAATAAACCGTAAAAGATTGAAAGGTGGAAGAGAAGTAAATAACTGAATATATATGGACGAAGTTGCTTGAGATTAAAATTGAAGCAAGATAATACGAGAAAATGTAAATTTTCTATAAATGTTCAAAACAACATTCTCTTATAAGCATTATTATTAACGAAAAGTTTCCATCGAAAAGAGAAATGACTAGAATTGGATTGAATAAGCATATTTGTGAGTGAATTAATATCAAATTTAAGATATATATTTGGTTTATGTTAAGTTAGAAATAATAAGAACAAGTTAATCAAAAAGAAATTTTTTTTTAGATAAGGTATATAAGTCATATGGACATCATATATCAATAAGAAAGTTGTTTGCCAAGATAAATCCATATAAAGGTTAATAGTCTATTGCCAAATTGATGAAAATGTTAAGTGTTTCGACCCTAAACAGTAAACACTAAAATAAATAAATCGCTAAACTGTTCAAAATCATATCTATATAAGGATTTCTTATCTCAAGTTAAGGACGATAACAAGTACTTTATACCAAAGCTCTATAGAGTAAAAAATGGAAATGACAGAAAGAGTGAAAATATTTGTGTTCGTATTCACTATAATCATTGATTTTCTATACGAATTTATGTTTTCTTCTTAATAATTATTACTATTTTCGTTGGTATACATCTTTCTTACATTGTTTTGATTCTTGCATCATTTTTATTTTCTGGTTTCCTTTAAGTTGTTTTGGATGTTTATACTTCATAATATTTCGATGACTAAAAATTTGATCTTTTTTTCTTATTCAATTTCCTTCCCTTTAAGAAAGAACTTTAAAATTCTTTTCCCTTTTTTGTTGTCCATATTCCTATTATAACATAAAAAGTGTTTTATTCAATGTACTTATTACTCGTATTGATCGATTTGCTTTTAAAAGTTGTGGATGAAATTTATTTTATTTTATACTTCAAAGACTAAATGGTATGCTATATTTAAAAAAAATATAAAAGTATTTTGGCTAATTGCAAATTTTAAAACTTGTGATATTTAATATTGTGTCTAATATATTTAAATTAGATATCTTTATGAAGGGATTATTTAATCTGTAAAAAATATTATTTTTCTTAGTTGAATTAATCTATTTTAATTATTAAATTTTCATCGAAAGCAATAATTACTTTTTATAATTAAATTAGATTGTACATTCTATATATAAATTAGATATAACCCAATTTATATAACTATATAAATTTCTCAGCACAACTTTACAAACAAAGTAATTAATAATAGGATGCTTCCCAGAAATAAGGTGAGAGGTGAGATTGATAATATGTGTTGATTAGATAAACTGACAATGACAGTTCCTTTCTTTAGGTTCTGTTCTCACCCTGAGGAAAGAAAAAAAAAAAGGTATTTAAATTGACAATAAAACTATGACTTTTATAAGCTAATTAATTTTGTATTGATTCATTTTGCCATCATACTTTTAATTACTTGATTTTGGGTATGTATTTAAAAATAAAAAAATTAATCATTATAATTTCCTCAATTAATTTAATCCATATTTTTTTTAAGATGGATATTTTTAGTTACCTTATAATTCAATTTTTAGCTATTTTAATTATGCAATAATCCAATCAGTTAATTTGTTTAAAGTAGAACGATTGACTTTTCATAATTTTATTTAATTTTTTACTATTTCATAATTTATTTAATATAAATTATTTTATATAAAATAATTTGACTCCTAAAATTAAATTTTTAATGTCACATACATGCTTATACAAATTCTGGCATTATCACACCTGTTAGAAAATGAATTAAAAATTCACGATAACATTAAAAATATTTTTTTAAACGTAGAATAAAGTCAACCAATTAAAATCGATCAAAAATAAATTTACTATGGATAGAAATTGAACCATTTAAATTGCGGAAAGCAAAATTACTCAAAAACTATATTAAAGGATCAATTTACACATATACATAATCAAGTATTTTATATAAATTTTTCTTTGATTAAGTAAATATATTTTTCTCTTTACTTCTCCCTCATATCCAAATAAGTTTTATTCTCATGTTTGAATGTTGGGGCCATTGGTGACGAAAACACTTATATTGGCTGTATTTTGAACAAAAGAGGATGCAGATCACCACTTTGTTTCTTCAAACATGAAAGGTCGTGGAAGATACCTACGAACTTCCTAGAAGGGTGTTTTTAAGATTCCAATCACCAGAATTTGGTATAAGTTCACCTCTCGTCCTTGTCATAAGTTAATGCACATCTCTATAAAACAAACTGAAGTCAACGCAAACTGATTCTATACTAACTTGGGACACATGAATGTGAAAGCACTTGCTAAAAGATAAGCTTTCTAGAAATTAAATAAAATCTTTCTAAATTTTTTTGAAGCTAAATGAAATCTAACGTATGAAAAGTATATTAATTTTTTATATATATATATAACGTGTGTGCCGAATGTAATAATGATAAAAAAAAAAAAACTTGCAAGTAGTTGATACAAATAATATTGAATTTTATTCCTTTAAATAATATTTTGGATTCAATTTTTGTGGATGAAAAAATTGTGATGGCAACAGAAAGAGGAAGTATGGTTTCCTCAAATATATAAGAATTCTTTACACTGTTTTCAAAGATTTATCTATGATATATAAACATGATCGTATTAGAAATATTGAGACAATAAAACTAGTAAAGCACACAAACTAATAATACAAGAGTTAATATATATATATATATATATATATATATATATATATATATATATATATATATATATATATATATATATATATATATACATATATATATATATATATATATATAATTTGAATTTATTTAATTAAAAATAATACATGCACTGGCACCAACACTATCAACAGTGCAAAGAGTTTTCGTTCTAGAAACTAGTTAAAATTTGTGAGATAATTTGAAACTTTTATGAAAAGAAAAACTATTTTAACAGTGATTTCCTAACCTATTTTCTGTGTAAGATAACACTTTATATGGTACATTGAAATTAAACTCTTGTTTAATAATTTTTCTACCACGATAGGGTGAAAAAGGAATCAGACACTTTCACTTTCACTCTATATTTCTTTGTTTTTTCACTTTTTTGGAGCAAGCACTTAACCCATTGAAGATTGAATGGCACACTAAAGATAATCTAGAAGGTAGCTTGATTCCTTCCACTTACACGGATAAAAGACGTAAAATAATAATATTTCGAAAACCCTATTATAATATATATACATATATATGAACGTAAATATAAGAGAATTATCAATTGGTTAATTATATATAAGAAAGGAATGGTCCAAACATGAAGAAGGTATGTAACACTGATGAAGTCACTTTTGTAGTGGTTCAAATGAAAGTAGCGTCTTGTGGTTCGAAGAAGCTTGCACTACACCACAAGAAAACACAATCACTCTTGACTTGGACTTGTACTGTGAAGGGTTAATTGGTCTAGCAACAAAGTCTTGTTGCTCAATCAACCTTAGTATCTCTTGAAAGTCTTCCACAAGTCATCCCTAGGTGTACCCCACTCATGCTTTGTCCTCTATTGATCACCATTCTTAAAATATTCTTTTTCATCCACTTCTATTGGTTTGTGGCATTAATTTTTCCTACTACTTCTCATTACCTTTGAAACTTCCTAAATTTGTAGCTCATGGGAAGGTACCATGAAGCAGCCTTTCAAACAAAACTGGCACTGTGGCGTGCGTTTATATATTGTCTGCGCCGTGATCCTCTCTTTTCATATCATTCAGTGTTGTGGCAAAATGACAGACAACAATCCAAGACCACCACCTGATACACCTGACAGTGATGATTTCTGCAACCAGTGGCCTTTTGAGCTCTCTGAGTACTTGCAATTGGATGATAACCAATGGATGCATGATGATGTTGAGTCTTTTTCTTCGGAGAATGTCTCAAACCAGGTCCATCAAACCAGTAATGTAGGTGGGTCTGGAGGAGGTGGAAGCTACATTGAGGGGTCTTCTAGCAGTAAGCATATATAAATACATGTAGTAGTTCCTCACGAAATGAATGTGTGTTTTGTTTTGTAGCTTGAGATATGTTTATTTATCCAGTTTCAATTACTAATTCAAGTAATTACTAAAGCAAACATTTTTAAATAATTGTATTAAAGATCTTATATCGATTAGATAGAGTTTCTCAATAATTTATATAAGTAAGTAGTTTGAGATATGCTTATTTGTCCATTTTCAATGACTAATTCAATTGATTACTAAAACAACGTATATGAACATTTTTAAATAATTATATTGGAGATCTCACATCCATTAGAGATAGAGTATTTCAATAATTTGTAAGTGGATGTAAATCTTATTTTATAAGCCGGTTTTGTAAGGTTGAATTAGATTTAAAGTCTATTTCTTAATATTGTATCAGAGTCTATCCTAACAAGGTTGTTGGACTTATCGGGCCATATGCTATTAGGCCGTTATTGGATCATTCTTAAATATATAGTCCCACACCGAGTTGAACAGTTTCTGTATAAGAAGAGTGACCGACATTTTAAGATTAAGTTAGACTTAAAGTCCATCTCTTAATAAATTGTATATATCCTTTTGGTTATAGTTGTTGAGTGACGTGAACATGTGTGTAATATTAGGAGATACTAGTGGACGTGAGAATAGGCAAGTTTTTAGAGAGAGAGTTGCATTCAAAACAATTTCTGAGATTGAAGTACTAGACGATGGATACAGATGGAGGAAGTACGGAAAGAAAATGGTGAAGAACAACCCCAATCCAAGGTATGTATATGCTTATGACAGAATATGTTAACTTGAAAGATTTTTCAACTAGTGTTCATAATATAAATAAATGGTTAATTGTCATGTTGCTAATTAAACGTAAACAACAGATGAAATAGATTAACAAAACCAAATTACACAATGAAAGTAAAGGTAAGCACATAAAATCACACACTTGCATCTAAGAGCTAATTAGCATGTGTTTGAGTATGCTTCTATACCAAGTGTGATCTACTTCTATCTCGAAGCTATTGCTTCTCCATCATACTAAGATTTTGAAGTGAAAATTGAAGGGTAGGTGCATTCAAAAAGGCCTCCCACAACACAACCTAATGAACATATATAGGTGTAACACTACAAAAAACATCAATAAGAAAGATGAAGATACAAATTTCTTAGGAAATATTTTGTTATCATATTTTCTGTTTTTATGACTAAATTAAAAGTGTTCGATCACAGGAATTACTATAGATGTTCAGTGGATGGATGCCCTGTGAAGAAGAGAGTGGAGAGAGATAAGGATGACCCTAGGTGTGTCATAACAACCTATGAAGGCAGCCACACTCATCCAAGTTCTTCCTAGGTCGAATATGAAGAAGTTTTGGCACTGTATATAAGTTTTGTTGGCCACAGCCACTACTAGTACTTTCTTATTAATGCTGCAAGTGCTCTTGCCAAGTTTTATCAGTGCATACATGTTTGATTTCACCTTATATTCTCCATGGTTATGCTAAAATATTGGTTAACATGATTTTGAATATATGTTTACATGTTTGACGTTATAGAATTAACTACGAATTTAAAATTGATTTCGAATTTAAGCCACTTTTAAGTAGCTTTTGTGTTGAATAAAAAATTTACACTCTTTTACTCTTAGAATGAAAACATCAAAACACAAATCTCGACACTTCCAAATTAATTCATTTAAAATCCATTTTTTTGAATGATCGTTCAAACACACTAAGTCATCATCAATAATGTTGATATCAGCTCAATCTTGCAGATTAATCGACCTTCTAAGGATATTAAAATACGTTTCTGTTGTTATCTGTACGAAAATTTCTGACATTCTGTCTAAGATTAATTCAGGTGGACACACATACAAGGAAGTTATATTAAAAATGGAAAAAAAGAATGAATAAGTTGGATCTAGAGCACACTACCAAGATAGGGCCTCCCTATCAAAAGAAGAAGGGAGAAACTTGGCAGCCAGTTGCATGCAAATGCGGACATGTTTGCATGGACCAAGCATCATCATCCATGAATTGTCAATGTGAAAAGAAGCAAGGCCGATAGTCCATAAGAAACGAAAATGGGGCGAGGAGGAGTGGCAGGCAGCCAGAGCGGAGGCCGCAAAGCTGTTGAAAGTTGGCTTTATTCAAGAAACACAATATACCACGTGGTTAGCTAACGTAATTATGGTAAAAAAAACAAAATGGCAAGTGGAGGGTGTGCGGTCAAAACAACAAAATGGCAAAGGCCAGCTCTAAAGACGCGTATCCACTCCCTAGCATTGACTGCCTAGTGGATGGAGTGTCAGAGCATAAGTTACTAAGCTTTTTGGACACTTATTCATGCTACAACCAAATCAGTATACACTCGAGGGATAAGTTAAAGATGATGTTCATAACCGACGATGCAAATTACTTCTACGAGGTGATGTCCTTCAGGTTAAAAAAGGGCCTACTGTTGTTCAAGCTAGCAAGCATTAAGAAGAGAAGCTGCCACAAATCAGTCATCCAACAACTACTTGCCTCTTCCAACGTGAGTTGTGAGCAAGCCAACAACATGACCATCAAAACTGAAAAAGACATGGTTTAGAGTCCAGTTCTGTCCAACTAGGAGAGACCCTTCCCTGTTTAGAGCCTAGTTAGAAAATGAGCATACCGCCTAGATATTCTGCTTGGAAAACCAATATTCAGGACGTGGAATGTCACACAATTAAAGTTTTATTTCAATTGAAGTCTAATGTAATACAACGACTACCTGTATCTTCTTCAAGTACTGCAAGTTTATTACTGAAAAGGCTTTACTAAAAATCTCTCTCAATTGCCCAAAATATATTGTCAAACACGCAATCACTCAACCAATTATCCAAAGATAAAAAAAATGGGACAGTGTCACTCTCCATTGTGACCTCTTATAACTCAGAAAATGGGGCAGTGTCACTCCATGGTGACCTCCCAATACTCAGAAGAAAATGGGGCAGTGTCACTCCATCGTGACCTCCCATAATGTAGAAGAAAATGAGGCAGCGTCACTCCATCGTGACCTCCCACAACTCAGGAAAAAATTGGGCAGTTTCACTTCATGGTGACCTCCCATAACTTAGAAAAAAAATGGGTTAATGGCACTCCATCGTGACCTCCAATAACTTAGAAGAAAATGGAACAGTGTCACTCCATGGTAACCTCCCATAACTCAGAAGAAAATGGGGCAGTGTCACTCCATGGTGACCTCCCATAACTCAGAAGAAAATGGGGGCAGTTTCACTCCATGGTGACCTCCCATATCTCAGAAAAAAAATGGGGCAGTGTCACTCCATCGTGATCTCCCGTAAGTTAGAAAAAGTTAGGGCAGTGTCAGTCGAGCCCTAGTCAAGCTCTAGAGTACCGAGCTCCGTGGTCGAGCTCTGTGTGCGCCTAAGGATAATCAGGGTCGAGCTCCCGAGGACGAGCTCTAAAATCGAGCTCCAAATTGGTTACCTCAATATAAGTGAGTAGTTGCCTAACCGAGCTCTGGTTGAGCTCCCGATCTGAGCTATGGTCAAGCTCTAAAGTACTGAGCTTCATAATGCCAAGCTCCATGGTTGACCTCCAGAATGCCAATCTCCAAGGCCAAGCTCAAGGACAGTCATAGTCGAGCTCGTGAGGATGACCCCTGATGTCGAGCTCTATGAGGCTGAGCTCAACATGTTACATCAATATGGGTGAGTAGTCACCCTAGGATATACGCAAATTTTTACAAGATAGGAGAGTTGTGTGCCTAAAGACGCGTCGATGTTAGTCAAAATAGGGAGTATATTCAAGGGCGTGCTATCTCAAAATAAGTGCAACGCATTAAACCGACAAATATTAAGCGCCTAAGCGGTTCCAATATAAAGTACGTGAGCATAATCACAAAAGTCATTAGTATTGAAGAAGCCACAATCAGGTTAAGATGTACAAAAGGTATCCTGTCCAAAGGCTGCTAAAGGCAACCAACAAAAGAAAAAAGAAACATGGTAGGAGTAGCCGCATAAAACAACCATAAAAAATTTTCTTCTAGCAAGTCCACACAAGGACGTCTTCTCCTCGTCCTGAGGCGACCTCTCCTCAATAACTGTTATGTTCTCATGTGCATCAGGGGCGGAAATCTCCTCAATCGGCATCAGCTTCCCATTAAAGATATCCATGTTCTTGTCCATCTCATTCTCCTTTGAGACTTCATACTACAAAATGGCTTGACGAACCGCCCGTCAAAAGGACTTAGAGTGAACGGTTAGGACAATCCTTAATTTCGTTAAGCTCCATCTCTATCTAGACCTTCTCAGATACAACCTCATCATGGGCGGTCTTGGCATCGACCAAGTTCTCCTTAGCACTCTTCAGGTCGTCAAAGAGCTCGCTCAAACTTTATTTTCTTGAATCCCTCCAAGAACTCGTCACCCTGTTGAGCCATGACACATTACCAATGGCTGAACATCGCTCATAAAGAGTGCCCCTTCTGGAATGTTGTCGGCAAAAATGTGAACACTAGGCACATAACTCTCAACAATTGAAGACCAACGATATTTGAAGTTTAAATCAATACATAATTTATAATATTTTAATATTATACCTGTACGGCCAGGGTCGAGCTGTGTATGATCGAGACTGAATGGTAGGTGGTCTTGACTGACATGTACTCGGTCACAACATAATACAACGGTGTTAGCTCACTAGATAATCATTGATAGTAGGAGACTGCTAAAAGTTGCTCTATACTCAAACCTCGACCAATCACAATGCTCCGTATGGTTCGACACCTATAAATACAATGTAAACGAGCTAAGTTCAGGTAGGAAATTCCAATCCCTTAAACTGTCATTATGGCATCTATATATTGACTTTGGCATCGGAGCAACTTTTGCAGGTATCCTTCCACTTCCCGTTAGAAACCGAGGACAACACCCAACACCAAGATCTACATTCGAGACTGAGGACTACCGCTGAGACTGAAGACTAATGTTGAAACCAAAGACCCTCCAACCCTTTATAAGAACAATATCAATAAATTTTATTTTGTGAGTTTTTTCTGCAAAATAATAACTTTAAGACTTATTCATTTCTTTCTATTTAAATATATTTTATTCTTAGCTTTTTAGTTTTCACTATAAAGATTGTGATGCCCTGCACCTCCAGACTCTCTCCCCTGTGCCTCTCTCTCGCTTTCTCAAAAATATCTCTTCCTTCTCTCAAGTTTTTCTCCCTCCATACATCATCTGTTTTAAAATCTAAATATACCCTGCAGTAGCTAAGGAGTTAAGGATCATTTCTAACCGATCAGAATCTCAAACAGAGTAAGTTCATATTTGCTTTATAGATCCCTTAATCTCCGTTTTTCCTTAGGTTTTTGTCATCAATCTTAGTAGAGACAGTTGAGAAAAGTATTTCTCTCAACTTAATTAAGATTATACTAAAATTTGATTTTGTTCTGATAACTTTTTCTAGATCCCTAGATTTTGAGATTAACATCTTTATCGGGTGGAAGAATTGTTGTAGAGATCTTCATCAGGTAAGGGAAGCTAGTAACTTATTCTAGTTATTTACTTTCAAATAGAACCCTAGAATAAAAGACTCAGATATATGATTATCAGTGCTCAAGTCTTTCTTGCAGGTCTGACTGGTCCTTGAGCACTGATTGAATTTGGTTATTTATTGTGATCAGTGTACTGGGGGTTGAAAGGAAACCAAGGTACCATGGTTACATATGTCTCTAT
>Ga0209700_106819_pt1 | contig 17073 bp, 6 predicted proteins | sample SiratroredBW_FD_187528 | JGI IMG/M metagenome (GOLD analysis project Ga0209700, IMG submission 187528) | Root nodule microbial communities of legume samples collected from California, USA - Siratro red BW (SPAdes) (version 2) | ecosystem: Host-associated > Plants > Roots > Nodule | place: USA...
AATAATAATATTAATAATGATAATAATAATAATAATTATGACAATAATAACTAATATGATTAATATTTATGACAACAATAATAATATTATATTAATAATAATAATAATAGTATAAATAATAATATTAACAATATTATTATTAATTTTAATAATAATAATATTTATAATAATAATGTTAATAATAATATTAATAATACTATTATAATAATAATAATATATTAAAAATAATAATATAAATATTTGTATATGAATTTATATACGAATTTAATTTTTGTGTAATAAGCCTGAATACAAATTCGTGTGTAATTCCGTATAATGTTCATTTTTAATATGAATTATATTATATATGAATTTACAAACAGATTAAATTCGTATGTAATATCCTTGACAAAAAATCCGTATGTAATTCTGTATTTAATGTTGTTTTTCAGTATAGATTATATTACATATGAATTTGCATACGGATTAAATTTGTATGTAATATCCTGGATACAAATTCGTATGTAAAAATCCGTATGTAATATTGATTTTATATAGAGATTTGAATTCGTAGATAATTCCGTATGTAATACTGATTTTATATACGGATACAAATCCGTAGATAAATTCTATATATAATACAAATTTTACATACGGATTTTCATCCGTATATAATTTCCATAGATAATTTGAGTTTTTTTTTAGTGTATAGAAAAATAAATAAGTTTAAATATGGATTCATTACAGGAAGACAATTGCTAATGGTAAATTTTGGTATTAAGCAACTTGTAGATTTTACTTAGTTTAATCTTCTCTATAGAATTACTCTAAACTTTTGTCTAACAAGTTTCCACTACATGATTATAGGTTTTTTAGTTGTTTTCTTGGGAGTTTTGTTGTATTTGGTTTGTCTATTTTGGGTTGATCCATATTCATTTTGTTTTTTTTTTCATTCTTTTATATATATTTTAATATGTGATGGCATATTGATACAAATCTAGAATATTCCAATAGGGGCCACATAGACCAAGTGGGCGTAACAAACTCTGAAAACGTGGAGGCATTGAGGAGGTCCACTAGAAAACGGTTAGAGCCCAATTGGAAGAGAGATTTCGTAAATATGGAAAGCAAAGATGGGAAGAGAGGGACAAATGGAATGTGAGTACCCTTCTCTGAATATCTGAATTTGTTCTTCTTCCTTCTTCTCTGTTTTTCTTACACAAGCCATTTACAAGTGAGTGACCTGCTACAAGTGAGAACAAACTATGGATGCTGCTGCCATGAGATTGTTTTTGCTGTTTTGATATACTATTGGATAATTTGAATGTTGTTTTACAACTTTTACTTACAAAATACAAAAGACACTCTTCCAGTTGTTTGTGAAATTGTCCAATTGCTTCATTGGTGCTTTCATTGAGCTAGTATGGTAGAAAACACATGGATGAAAGATATTCAAGCGGATATCAAGCGCATGACAGAGACTCTCACTAGTCATAATATGCAATTTCTCAAAGTTAATCAAACTGTCAAGCTCATGCTCAAAGTTTATGAAGGTGCAACAAATGTTGGATTCTATTGTCACCTTGTTACATCAGCGTGGAGAGGCTTCCACATCTCATTATCTCTATGTAGATGGGTCAAGTTTCCAGAACCCAGGTACACATCAGTAATCCTCTGTGCTGAAGCAACATCCACACGTGAAGGTAGAATTTCCTAAATTCTCCAGCAAAGATGCAATGTAATGGCTCTATAAAGCTGAATGTTATTTTAGTGTTTATTCCATTCCTGAGGAACAAAAGGTTTCATTGGCCTCATTATAATTTGATGGCAAGGAGCTTGCATGGTTAATTGATGGAACGCTCTAATCAAATTCAGGATTGGTTATCTCTTGCTACAACTATTCAGGTGCAGTTTGGGCCTTCACAGTTTGACAACCCAAGAGCTGAATTACTTAAAATTATTGATGATACCCTTCTGATGGAGTATTTCGTTGGTGATTTGATTCCTCAACTCCGCAAAGAAGTTATTGCACAGGTTGAAAGGCACATTGGCCAGAGGTACAATTAGATTTACGGGTTCTATAAATGGGGTAGACATTCAAATTCTTCTTGCTGGAGGCAGCTCAGATAATTTTTAAAACCTCAACTCACCAAATTTCTGAAATTATAGGTCCATAAAGCACCTCCGTTCAAGGTAGTGGTTGGGAATGGTGAGTAGTTGGAATGCGAAGGCCAAGTTCAAAATCTACCTATTTATATTTAGGGTCATTGTTTATGAATTTCTGCTTATTTGCTTCCTATTGCTGCAGTAGACTTGGTGCTAGATACTCAATGGTTAGCCACCTTAGACACACACTTGGTTAATTATAATTAGGGCTTTATCATATTTTACCTTAATGGAGCATTAATCACGTTACAAGGGGATTCTGTTAGCCAACTACTTCAAGCTCAATTTCATCACTTCAAGCGATTACAGGCTACAAATGCAATTGCAGAATTGTACACTTTACAACTTACTTGTCCAGAGGAGTCACCTTCATCAAGGATGGAGTTGCTTCATGAGTTACAACCGGAGATAAGTGTGCTACGGTATCATTACAAAGAGGTATTCCAACAACCTCATGGTTTACCTCCTCCACGTACACATTATCACCATATTCCATTAGTACCAAATACTCCACCTGTGCGCATCTGTCCATATTGTTACCCTCATAGTCAAAAGATAGAAATTGAAAGATTAGTCACTCAGATGTTGCAAGAGGGAATAATACAACCCAGTTGTAGTCCATTCTCTTCACCAATCCTACTGGTCAAAAAGAAAGATGGTACCTGGTGCTTTTGTACATATTATAAAGCCCTCAATGCAGTCACCATTAAGGACTCTTTTCCCATGCCAACAATAAATGAACTACTAGATGAATTATTTGGTGCAAAATTCTTCTCTAAATTGGACTTGCGTTCTGGATATCATCAAATACTTGTGCAGCCTGCAGATAGACACAAAATGGCCTTTCAGAACCATGGCTTATATGAATGGTTGGTTATGCCATTTGGCTTGGCAAATGCCCCTACCACCTTCCAATCATTTATGAATTCGATCTTTGTTGCATTCATGAGAAAATTTGTTTTGGTGTTCTTTGATGATATTTTAATATATAGCCCAAGTTGGACTACTCATCTTGATCATTTTTCACAAGTCCTACAATTGATGAAAAAACACTCATTATTTGCCAAACTCTCCAAATGTTCTTTCGGACAGACAAAAATTAAGTATTTGGGATATGTGGTCACACAAAAAGGGGTCCAGGTGGATGATTCTAAAATTCTTGCCATCAAACAATGGCCAATGCCCACATCAGTTAAAAAACTCAGAGCTTTCCTTGGTTTAGCAAGCTATTACCGCAGGTTCATTAAGGGATTTGCCTTATTAGCTGCACCGCTGACCGATTTATTAAAGAAAGATGCCTTCCCATGGTCTGAGCAAGTTGAAGCTAAGTTCTTACACCTTAAATCTGTATTGACTCAAGCACCTGGGTTGGTTCTACCAAACTTCTCACAACCATTTGTGTTGGACACTGATGCTTCCTCTGTTGGTATTGGGGCTGTCCTTACCCAAAATAATCACCCCATTGCATTCTTTTCCAAAAAGCTATCAGGATAGATGCAGAAACAGTCAACCTATGCCTAAGAGAAGTATGCGATTACAGAAGCGGTAGCCAAGTTTTGACATTATTTATCGGGTCACAAATTTGTTATACATACAGATCATCAAAGTATAAAATAAATGCAAGATCAAGTCATTCAAACACCCGAGCAGCAGGCATATCTTCCAAAACTATTGGGGTTTGACTTTACTATCGAGTACAAACGCGGAAAAGATAATCAAGCCACAGTTGATAGCCATAGTTTGGTGTAACAAAGATGGGTTGTGGTTTTGGAAAGGTAAGCTCGTGATTCCATCTACCTAACATATCAAGCAACTTTTAGTAAAAGAGTTCCATGACTCCCCATGGGTGGTCATGCAGGTATTCAGCGCACCTTAGCTCGAATTACTGTTCAATTTGTGTGGAAGGGGAATCAATCATGACATTAAGGAATATGTTCGCTCTTGTTCCATATGTCAACAAGCAAAGTATGTAACTCATCCACTAGTAGGACTCCTCCAACCATTACAAAATCCTACTCAAATTTGGCAAGATATAGCTATGGACTTCATCACAGGCTTACCATTTTCTCATGGGTATTCTGTCATCATGGTGGTTATTGACAGACTTTCGAAATTTGCGTGTTTTATACCATTACCGGTGCGTCACAATGCTCAAATGGTGGCTGAGGTGTTAACCCACAATGTCCTCAAAGTTCATGGCATTCCACACTCTATCATCTCTGTTAGGGATAAAATTTTTACTACTACATTTTGGCAGCACCTATTCAAATTTCAAGGAACCACTTTGGCTATGAGTTCATCTTATCACCCTCAAACGGACGGATGGGCAATCCGAAGTCTTAAACCGCTGTTTGGAGATGTATCTTACATGCTTCACTCAACAAAATCCTAAATCTTGTTAATTGTAGATCCTAATTATTATAAATCTTGTAAGGAAAAAGTATTCTCATAAAAATATAACATTCTTGTTAATGAATATTTCTCTGTTATTAGTATCTAAAACAACATAACCTTTAATTCTTGTCCTATATATGAGAAAAATGCATTTTCTAGACCAGGGTTCAAGTTTTTTCCTATTATTTGCAAGGGTAGAAGCAAAATAGAGAGCACCAAAGACTTTCAGATCAAGATAAGAGGTAAGTTGTATAACAGTTCATAAGGGGATTTGTAATCATTAGCAGTAAAAGGTAATCTATTTATAACATAAATGACATGAGTAACAACATAAGACTAATATGCTTTAAGTAAGACCAATATGCTTTAAGTAAACCAGATTGAAAAAGAAGGTTACGAGTAACATTAAGAATTTGTTTATGCTTTCTCTCAACAACAATCGAATTACTTTGACATTTTGATTTAATTGATTTTTAATATACATGACAAAATTGTTTAATAAGACTTGTTTCAAATTTAGTCCTCACAAGATATATATGTCTAGTGTAATCACCCACTATAGTCAAAAAATATTTGTGCCCATCAATAGAAGGAATACCAATAGGACCCTATATGTCAACATAAATCAGATTAAAAGCATTCATAGAAATAATGTAAATGTAGGGAAAAGGGATTTTATGTTGTTTAGAGAGATGACAAATATCACAAACATTTTCTATTAACAGGAAGGCCTAGTCTACATTGCTAGGTATCCATGTTAAATTCTTTAAATTAAGGACAATATTAATAGAATAACTATTCTCTTTGAAGTTGGAGTTGATTTCATGAACTTAATATATAATCCACGATCTAGATTAGCTTGCCCAATCATCTTAGATCCTAAATTTGACAATGCTTATAATAAAAGATTAGTTTGCAGTTTAAGTCTTCAATTAGTTTTGCACAGAAAGAATATTAAAAGAGAAATCTAGAATATACAAGACATTAAAGATAATAGAATCCTTTGAAAACCGAATAGTTCCAGCTTGTGACCGAATTTGTGACCGATTCTGTGACTGGTTTCTATGACCGAATCTGTGACCGATTCTGTGATTGAATCTGTGACCGAATTTGTGATCGATTTTTTCGGTCACTGATTCGGTCATTGATAGTGATCGATTGTTTTACTCACTGATTCGGTCACCGATAGTCACCGATTTTTTCGGTCACTAATTTCGGTCACTATTTGGCAATTTTCTTGTAGTGAAAATTAGAATATCACAATCTAAGACATTCACTATTTATTTTCTCGAAAATAATTAACTCATTTATCTATATATATAGAATGTATATAGTGAAAAATAATGATATTTTTTTTTTCTCCAAATTTGAAAGGATTATTTTGAAAAAGAAGTATTAATACAATACATAGTACACTAATAAGAAATATAATATTCCACTTATTAAAAAAAAGTAGACAATTATTGATGGGAAAAGATAAAACCAGTAAGAATAACATCATTTATTTATCATAAAGAAAATGAGATAAATGGAAAAAAAATATTTTAAGAACTACGAAAATAATTTTCAGTGATCAAAACTTTAAAGTACAGAAAGGTTATGTCAGATTCTAAGATGTTAAAAGTTTTAATCTGGAGCTTAATCCTATCCACTCTAAAAGCAGCAATCCAAACAATAGTGTGCAAAAATTAAACTGTAGATGTAAAGGTTGAAGCACTTCTGGTATGTTTCATATTCATATTTATATTAATTCTTTTTGTTGATAAAAACAAATAGTGTGAAAAAATGGTGATCATAATGCATGAATTGACTTATGCGTGAATTAAGCAAGGTAGCATAGATGTGCCAACAATTATGTATGATCTAAATTACTTAAATGTGAAATTACAAGGAAAATCACGCTCATAGTAATTGAAATTTGAGTTGCAACTTCTTTAGCGGTTTCACATACCATCTTCAATTGGAATAGTAAGATAACATGGAAAATATTTAAACATGCTTACGATAAACTCCACTTCAATCTGCTCTTTCTCTTTATAAAATCCGGTAATTAATCATAATTATACAAAAATCATACTGAAGCAAACTATACCAAAACTACTTGTATATTTGATTTAAAATGATATATAAAAAATGAAAAATTAACAAATTAGGATTGTGAAAAAGTTAACAAGCAATGCAATTCACGTCTTTCTTAGGCAAAAAATTTTATTCAAATTATTATGAGATGACAAAGTAAATGGAAAAAAATTATTATTATTACTAACATGACACTAATATGAAGATGATGTTAAAGATGTAATAAGTAAAATAGATTATATATCTATGGATTAATTTGTTGATCAACTTTATTTGATACGGATCCACTCAAAACGGTTAATTGAAATTGAATTGAAATGAAGTGAAAATTGTTATGAAAATTTGTTTTTTCAATTAATAGTAATTTCAATTTTTTTTTTATAATTTATTAGATATGTGTCATTTGAATTTATTTAATTTTTTTATTAAGGATATATGCGCTGATTATATAAAGGTGCTGGGAGAAAATGTGTAGGAAGAATGCCCCTTGGGCGGAAGATAGGGGTGTAAGCATTGTCTGAGAAGAATTAAATTCGAAAGTTACTTTTTCAGTCACCAATCTCAAAAATTTGAATGAAGTGTTTTTTTCATTATTTAGGAACAGGAAAACTCTAATTACAAAATTTATTTTTACCTTTTATAATAACACACTCTTAAAACTAACTGTATAATCCTAATACATACTCTCCCTATTTCTAGAATCTTCCAATGCATATCTATGGCGGTGCCGAATGGTGGTGAGACTGGTTTAGCTTTATGACAATGGTATTTTTGTTTTCATTTAGAGGTGAGTTTTTTCTTCTCTTTTTCTCAACCAATTGAATTTGCAAGAAGTAATTTATTATGCATTCATTAATGTTTACTATGACAAACACAAATCTAATAAGTACTTTGGTTAAAATGAATAGAATTTTCCTAATGCATTCATTAATGTTTACTATGATAAATACAAATCTAATAATTACTTTGGTTAAAATGAATAAAGCTTCCCTAATATAAGTGCAAATGCTATATTGTTGAATCAGGCTGTCCTATAACATGAATAAACTATTGTAATTGCATATGTTAGTTTCTGAATATGTTCTATTTGTTTTCCATTCTAATCTGCCACTGTTCCCAAATGGAGTAAAGTAATTACTTTCAAAGTTAATTTGACATCTAATTAATAAAGATTGTCTTGCCCTTTATCAAAATTTTGTAACTAGTTTATGGGTTTAATATCTTAAAAAGTTGATTTGATGTGTAAAACAAGGTTCAATAACACAAACTAAATTTTGTAATTAGTTTATCGGTTTAATATCTTAAAATGCTGATTTGATGTGTAAAACAAGATTCAATAACACAAATTATATTTTGAAGACGGGAATACAATCTTAAAGTTTTTCCAAAAAATATCATATTCGTAAAGAAGAAACATAAAAGTACTCATCTGAATGTAGAAAATATACCGAACTCATTTTAATTTTGAGTCTAAAGTCTCCATTTTTTTAGACTAGCTTAATATACTAATATTAATATTACTCTATCGAATATGAATATGTTCGGATAGAAATTTACAAATTGTTTTTATTTTTTAGGAATAGTCTTAGTAATGACATATATTCGATCTTAAATATTATGAATATTCTTAGTATCTGTAGGAATATTAGAGCTATGCGGACTTGAACCGTAGACCTTCTCGGTAAAACAGATCAAACTAATTATTATCTAATTATTGAATTAACCTATCAATTTGCTTTATTATCGAACATTTTTTTTTCTATTTCAAAACTTTTTGGAAAAAAAATAGGCTTTTGATATGGGAATAAATCATATTACTTCCCGTCCTGAAGTTTCTTCGCTTGAAAAAAAAAAATCTGGGACATATTGCCCAAATAATCGGTTCGGTACTAGATGTAGCTTTAATATTTTAAAGTATGATTTAATTTGTAAAATATGGTTCAAAGTAAAATAAATTCAAATATAAAACATGTCTTTTTATCAACAAATTTAAAGCATGTTAAAATAGTGATGGACCAAACAAATTTTAAATACATAATTACAAAATTTAATATTATTGTATAAATGTACTTTTGACTTGCCTTTTATTTCAATATATTTGTGAAACTTAAAATATTTTACCATGTTAATAGGAATAAAAAAAAAGAAATTGATAATAGTGGAAAAGGTTTACAGAGAATTTGAATTTTAATTTCAGGGATACATTGCCATTATCAAATATCTACACAATTAATAACATCACTTGCATTCCTTTGTTCTTAGATATCTCAAATCATTTTTTGTTTTTTTATAATTGTAATTGTTTATGCACAGAATAATTCATTATTAAACATTATGAACCGGTAACTCTATAAAAGAATGTTAGTAAATATACCCCTCAATCTTAATAAAAGTTATACCAAATTGTATATTTATTCCTACTAATGATTTTGGAATTCTCTACATAAAAGTGAAGTGTAATAATATCTATATGGAGTTCTTTTATATATATATATATAAATTTCTTACCTTACCACTAGATAATCTATCTCTCTTTATATAAGGAAAGTTTTGTATTTATAATATATATATATATATATATTATTATAAATACAAATCATCTCTTCAAGATAAAAAGTAATAAGAATTTAGATTTTTATGAAGTGGTAGAGTGGGTCACAATTTACGTGAGTCTGTTAGTTTTCAAATTTTGGTGGCTAAGTTAGTGTTTTCATCTGGCTTCTTTCTTCTGCACCCTTATGCACCTTCAAGTGGTGTTGAAATATTATAACTGGCGTTGAGAAAAAAACTTTTTAGATTCCACCATCAAAATATATATCAGAATTCATAAATACCTTCTAAATTGTTAATTTATAGGACTGTCATTAAGATGCATATTAAAGAAATATTTTCAACCTACTTTGTTTCTTTTCGTCTAATTTGTCAAATTGGTGAAATAAAAACAGTACAGACAAAATTTTTAAAAAAATTAATATGTTAAGATAATAATTATTTTAATTTATGTTATTAAAAATATTAATTAATTAATTAAAAATGTAGAAGGTATTTACATAATCAAATGCTTTTTCAAACATATATATATATATATTAAAAATATAATCAAAGTTAATAGTATATTTTTGAAATATGCTGAGCCAAAATTTTCAACTCAAAACAAGACTAAGTATATAATCTAAAAAGTTGTTTTCAGCAAAAAATAAAATAGGTGATCAACTCTTTTAAATGGAAGTCCGATAAGTTGACATTTGGGGCAAATTACAAATAAGAGTTTCTTAATTCTTTTAAAAGATGACTTGATCACACATGGCTAAGTTCATCTTTAATAATAAATGATAATTAAAAAAAAATAAAAAATAAGTCAAATGGTGATAAGTACTCTGAACTACTCTCATTTTAAAATAAAAAGAGAGAAGATATATAAAGAGAAACAAGGATTCACAGAATCATTTTTAACGGGAAGAGAAAGAAAAAGAAGCACATAGAAGAATACATTTGGAAAAAAGCATTACAAGCTAAAGTAACTTTGAAGAGAAACAATTATAAAAACAACTATTTTTTAAGAACAAGTATATTTTCTTTTAAGAAATTGTTTTTTCTCTTATATATATTCTGTATGATACACTCCATAGTTTTAGCATGCATATACTTTATAAAGCTAAAACATAAAAAGCATAAAAAAGGCACACACTTCACCCCATGCACCTTCAGCATACAACACTCTACTATGCACCCACTAAGCCAAGGCAATACCATGTTTCCCATCTGCGCCATCGAAGGAGTTCACCATGCAAAAGGCCATGAATCTGACGTCACAATAAGTCACCGAGACCGTTGCCGGTGGTCACCACTTCCTTCGCTAATCGCCTAGCTATACGCCTCCGCTGCACCCTAACCTTCCACCGTGCTCATCCTCTACCATGGCAAAGCTAACCATTCCTCACTCCCTCTCTTCAACCTTCACCTCAAACCCTAAAACAAAACCAGTCCCAAAAAAAAATTCTCTAACCACGTAACTACGTAACCACCAAACATGGCCTTCCCTACTCACTTCAGAGAAGAACATGGCTGCGGAAAACAACGTCGTTCAGTTTTCAGACTTCAAGAGACCCAGAGAAGAAGGCCAAGACGGCGGAGAAAATGGCGTCTCTGCCACCCTTTCAACGCTCCCCAACCACTCTCAACACCCTGGTATCTCTGCGGTTATGCCCGCCCGGTTGGTTCTCTGAAATCAGCTCAATATGGCCTGGGGAGGCGCATTCTTTGAAGGTGGAAAAGATTCTGTTTGAAGGGAAGTCTGACTATCAGAATGTCATGGTCTTCCAGTCTTCAACTTATGGCAAGGTTCTTGTTCTGGATGGGGTCATTCAGCTTACAGGGGTCATTCAGCTTACAAAGAGGGATGAGTGTGCCTACCAAAGATGATAACACATCTTTCTGTTTGTGACTTTTAATACTTTTCAATTTTAATTCCTATAATGGATATAAAAAAATTTATTTACCAAAATGGAGAAATTATATCAGGTAGATAGATATAATTTTAAATTGGTCAAAATCAAAGTGACATGTTGACGATTTTAATTAATGATACTAATTAAAATTATTTTTCTCTCTATAATCATTTTTTAATTATTTGATATTATGATTGTTAGGTTTAACAATTAATAAAATAAATAATAATAATAATAATTAACAAAACTATAACATAAATATTAAGAGATATAAATTTATTTTAAAATAAAATAAAATAATATAATGATAATAATATTAACAATAATTTTAATTAAATTCATATAAATTTAATTTAAATAATAATAATGATAAGAATAATTTCATACAAATTTAATTTAAAAAATATTTATTATTATCGAATTCACTTATTATTAATTATTATTATTATTATTATGTTATTTTATTTTAATTTAAAAAAAATAATTATTATTAAATTCATATGAATTATTCTTATTATTATTATTATTATTATTATGTTATTTTGTTTTAATTTAAAATAAATTTATATGTCTTAATTTTTTTATTACAGTTTTGTTAATTATTATTATTAATTTTTTTTATTAATTATTAAAGTAACAAATATAGTACTAAATAATTAAAACATTATTTGTTAATTATTATTATATAATGATTATTATTTATTTTATTAATTATTAAACCTAATAATCATAATATCAAATAATTAAAAAATGATTACAGAAAGAGAAATGATTTTAATTAATGTTATTAATTAAAATCGTTAGCATGTTATTTTTATTTTGATCATATTAAAATTATATTTATCTATTTAATAGAATTTATCTATTTTAGTAAATAGATTTTTGTTATAGGAAAAAAAAGCCGAAACTCTCATGTAGCATTGCCAACTGAAGATGCCAAAGGAGTATGTCATATTGGTTGTGTGGGGGCATATGTGGCTACGTGGCAAAATTTGCATGGTCTTCATGGTTGGTTCCAAGTGAGATATTCTCACTTAAAGTGCGTTCGGCTGCGGAAATGGAAAAAGGAAGGGGCAATTTCACTCATGTGCAAATGCAAGCAATTGTTAGCCGCCTTATTTCACTGCATGTGGACCTCACTTCTCTAAATTCTTACCAAAAAGTCATGACACATTTACGTTACAATGCCTAGCCACTCTTTTAAGGGTATTTAAATACTTCAGAAGTATTCAAATGCAAGTGGGCCCCGCCACTCTTTAATAATTGCTAAAATCCCATCATTTTCATTTTTCAATTTTGCATATTTTTGATTGTCTTATTTTTATCTTTATCTTTCATTATTTTTCTTTTTTTTTATTTTTAATAAAATAAAATTTAGATACCTAAACCTTATAAACAATCTTTTGGGTATGATGTTTTTTAATAATTTTAGATATCAAATAATCACTCACGTCATACGATATTTAATATTATTATTCTAAAATTTTTTTAAAAAAATCAAATAGCCGCACGCGTCACACGATATTTAATATAAAAATTTAGAAATAAAATTTTGGGATATTATATTTTCTAATAATATTAAATGTCAAATGGTCACATGCGTCATACGATATTTAATATTATTATTCCAAATGTTTTTTAAATATCAAATTACTACACAAGTCACACGATATTTAATATAAAACTTTGGAAATAAAATTTTGGGATATTATATTTTCTAATAATGTTAAATATCAAATGGCCACACGCGTCATACGATATTTAATATTATTATTCCAAATGTTTTTTTAAATATCAAATGACCGCACGCGTCATACGATATTTAATATAAAACTTTGGAAATAAAATTTTGAAATATTATTTTTTTAATAATACTAGATATCAAATGGCCATACGCGTCATACGATATTTAATATTATTATTCAAAATGTTTCTTAAATATCAAATGCCCACACGCGTCACACGATATATAATATGAAACTTTGAAAATAAATCATTTTAATATCAAATATAATAAATTAATTACAAAAATATCACAAATAAAATATTAACTCGATAAACAATCTTATTCAAAGAACTACATAACCCTGATTCTCCACCCTTAAATGGAGATACGTAGGAGCAAGCTCAAACCTTGTCGGCCCCTTTCCCAAAATAAAAAATATTTTTCTTTGTATTTTTGTCTTTTTTTGCTCTTTGGGAAAATAAACATTTTACAAAATCACACTTATTTTACTCATTTAATTAAAGGTATCGTCTTTAGACGGGCGTTATAGGGGTGTTAATACCTTCCCCACACGTAACCGACTCCCGGATCCGAAATCTGGTTTTCGCAAACTTGCTTTATCAATTTTTTTGGTTTTCCATAGTTTTTTCATAATAAACTATGGTGGCGACTCCTCTGTTTTTGTAAAATAATTTTATTTTGTTCGTCGTCCCCGTCGTGGCCCCGATTGCGACATATGGCGACTCCACTGGGGACTTACTTGAGAGTTAAGCTAATTTTAATTAAATAGGTAAATATGAGTGTGATTTTCTAAATATTTGTGTTTTCCTTTCTCTTTGTCTATATGTATTCTTGTTTGTTCTTGCTTGAATAATTAAACCCTAGGGTAGGCGACATGCTATATCTACTTGGGAAATTTTCTGGTTGTTTTGCAGGTGGGGGGTTTGGGTGCATTATTCTCCCTTCACACACATTTACTTTTGCATATCATAAGTGGGGCCTTATACCCGGGTCTGAAAAAGCTTAGAAGTAGAAGGAGTTGTGTAGCAATGTGACAAGGATGTACTTCCTTTTCTGGCTTTTGTGAGAACCCCAGCTAGAGTTTGTTTGCTTCATTTGTATGTCCAGAAAAGTTGTTTACCAATTGCAACGAGTATGCGATGGAGTGAGTCATAGCTCTAGTGGCCTTATATCCTTAGGAATTAAGAGCCAACCTATGTGAGTGTGCATTTAATGCCGTAGACCTTTAAGTATGTTGAACCTGGTTTAGGGCACAAAGGGAGATATTTTGCACATTTTTACCTCTCACCATACTTTTCTTTTAAAAAAAAACAAAATAGAAAATAAATAGCGTTTTGTAAATAAATAAATTTTATTTCTTATACAAGCATCCATTGCATTTTTTTTATCATATCATAATTGGAGAAGAATGATAAGAGATATAAGAAATTTAACTCCTATTCTTTTCTTTGATTTTTAATAAAATAAAATTTAGATACCTAAACCTTATAAACAATCTTTTGGGTATGATATTTTTAATAATTTTAGATATCAAATAGTCACTCGCGTCATATGATATTTAATATTATTATGCTAAAGTTTTTTTTTTTAATATCAAGTGGTTGCACGCGTCACACGATATTTAATATAACACTTTGGAAATAAAATTTTGGGATATTATATTTTCTAATAATGTTAAATATCAAATGGCCACACGAATCATACGATATTTAATATTATTATTCCAAATGTTTTTTTAAATATCAAATGGCCGCACGCGTCATACATTATTTAATATAAAACTTTGGAAATAAAATTTTGAAATATTATTTTTTTTAATAATACTTGATATCAAATGGCCATACGCGTCATATGATATTTAATATTATTATTCCAAATGTTTCTTAAATATCAAATGCCCACACGCGTCACACAATATTTAATATGAAACTTTGGAAATAAATCATTTTAATATCAAATATAACAAATTAATTACAAAAATATCACAAATAAAATATTAACTCGATAAACAATCTTATTCAAAGAACTACCTAACCCCTGATTCTCCACCCTTAAATGGGGATATGTAGGAGCAAGGTCAAACCTTATCGGGCCCTTTCCCAAAATAAAAAATATTTTTCTTTGTTTTTATTTGTATTTTTGTCTTTTTTTTCTCTTTGGGAAAATAAACATTTTCCAAAATCACACTTATTGTACTCATTTAATTAAAGGTACCATTTTAGGACGGGCGTTGTGGGGGTGCCAATACCTTCCCCACACGTAACCGACTCACAGATCCGAAATCTGGTTTTCGCAAACTTGTTTTATCAATTTTTTTGGTTTTCCATAGTTTTTCCATAATAAACTATGGTGGCGACTCTTTTGTTTTTTTTAAAATAATTTTATTTTGTTCATCGTCCCCGTCGTGGCCCCGATTGCGACAGATGGCGACTCCACTGGGGCGTACTTGACAGTCAAGCCAATTTTAATTAAATAAGTGAATATGAGTGTGATTTTCTAAATGTTTGTGTTTTCCTTTCTCTTTCTATATATGTATTCTTGTTTCTTTTTGTATATATGTATTCTTGTTTGTTCTTGCTTGAATAATTGAACCCTAGGGTAGGCGACATGCTATATCTACTTGAGAAATTTTCTGGCTGTTTTGCAGGTGGGGGTTTTGGGTGCATTATTCTCCTTTCACACACACATTTACTTTTGAATATCATGAGTGGGGCGCTATACCTGGGTATGAGAAAGCTTAGAAGTAGAAGGGGTTGTGTAGCAATGTCACAAGGATGTACTTCCTTTTCTGGCTTTTGGGAGAACCCCAACTAGAGTTTGTTTGCTTCATTTGTACGTCCATAAAAGTTGTTTACCAACTGTTATGACTATGCGATGGAGTGAGCCATAGCTCTAGTGGCCTTATATCCTTAGGAATTAAGAGCCAACCTATGTGAGTGTACATTTAATGCCATAGACCTTTAGGTATGTTGAACCTGGTTTAGGGCACAAAGGGAGATATTTTGCACGTCTTTACCTCTAACTATACTTTTCTTTAAAAAAATACAAAATAGAAAATAAATAGCGTTTTGTAAATAAATAAATTTTATTTCTTATACAAGCATTCATTGCATTTTTTTTATCATGTCATAATTGGAGAAGAGGGATAGGAGATATAAGAAATTTAACTCCTATTCTTTTCTTTGATTTTTAATAAAATAAAATTTAGATACCTAAACCTTATAAACAATCTTTTGGGTATGATATTTTTAATAATTTTAGATATCAAATAGCCACTCGCGTCATACGATATTTAATATTATTATTCTAAAGTTTTTTGTTTAATATCAAATGGCTGCACGCGTCACACGATATTTAATATAAAACTTTGGAACTAAAATTTTGGGATATTATATTTTCTAATAATGTTAAATATCAAATGGCCACACGCGTCATACGTTATTTAATATTATTATTTCAAATATCTTTTTAAATATCAAATAGCCGCACGCGTCATACGATATTTAATATAAAACTTTGGAAATAAAATTTTGAAATATTATTTTTTTAATAATACTAGATATCAAATGGCCATACGCGTCATACGATATTTAATATTATGATTCCAAATGTTTCTTAAATATCAAATGGCCACACGCGTCACACGATATTTAATATGAAACTTTGGAAATAAATCATTTTAATATCAAATATAACAAATTAATTACAAAAATATCACAAATAAAATATTAACTCGATAAACAATCTTATTCGAAGAACTACGTAACCCTGATTCTCCACCCTTAAATGGAGATACGTAGGAGCAAGGTGAAACCTTGTCGGGCCCTTTCCCAAAATAAAAAATATTTTTCTTTGTTTTTATTTGTATTTTTGTCTTTTTCTTTCTCTTTAGGAAAATAAACACTTTACAAAATCACACTTATTTTACTCATTTAATTAAAGGTACCGTCTTAGGACGGGCGTTATGGGGGTGCTAATACCTTCCCCACACGTAACCGACTCCCGGATCCGAAATCTGGTTTTCGCAAACTTGCTTTTTCAATTGTTTTGGTTTTTCATAGTTTTTCCATAATAAACTATGGTGGGGCGACTCCTCTGTTTTTTTTAAAATAATTTTATTTTGTTCGCCGTCCCCGTCGTGACCTTGGTTGCGACAATATATATATATATATATATATATTATTATTATTATTATTATTAAGATAAGATGAATAAAGATCTCTTGAGAAAAGAGTTAATGTTGTTGTGATTTGAGAAAAG
>Ga0209700_106820_pt1 | contig 17069 bp, 13 predicted proteins | sample SiratroredBW_FD_187528 | JGI IMG/M metagenome (GOLD analysis project Ga0209700, IMG submission 187528) | Root nodule microbial communities of legume samples collected from California, USA - Siratro red BW (SPAdes) (version 2) | ecosystem: Host-associated > Plants > Roots > Nodule | place: USA...
AGATCTGATAAGCCTGTATAGACTGCCTTCTCTGATATTGAAATAAATCAATTCATTCGAAATTGAAGTCAGTTTATTTTCGCTGAACATTATATTTTCCATCATTGAGATTCATTAAATCTTTTCAATTTGCGAAAATTGGTTTCACTGTTTCAAAAAGATAGAAAAGTTTTCAAAGTTCAATTCACCCCCCCCTCTTGAACTCAGCCTAATACATTTTCATTATAAAATCTAGGATATGGTGGTTGTATAGTTCTTACTGGACATATGGCTACTAGCGCATGCTTGAGTACGTCAGGCAGAAGCTCTGTGTATGTATCGATATAGGAGTAAACTTCACTGTCCTCTCTCCTTGATTATTTCTCTGACCATATCCTTGATTCTGAGCTTGATTAATAGTTTTTAAATATAAAAAGTTTTATGAGATGTACAAAATTGATCACGTAATAATATATTTCAAAAGAAACATTAATTTTAAATAATTATTTCTTATAAAATATATATAAATAAAATATCAAAGTTATCAATTTAATTGTCTTTTGTAATAAAACTAAAAAAAGAAATAAAATTTTATTATAATTTATTAATAAATATAAATTTTATTATTTATTTATTTTAATTTTAAATTATTGTTATTATAAAAATTATGATTTAATCAAATTAAAAAATATAAAATATTTATTTAGATTTTTGGAACTTTTTTTATTCTTTAAAATATGTTTATAAAAAAACTGAATAATAATTTATGAATAAAGAATATAATTTTTTAACCATTTATTTAATAATATTTTAATATATTTAATGTAAAAAAAAATGTTTTATTATTTTTTCAAATAATACATTTTAAGATATTATTTGTTTAAAACAGAATATTAATTTTAAATAATTATTCTTTATATTATATACATAAATAATCTGATATAATAAATTAAAAAATTGATTAAAAGTATCAATATAATTATCTTTGTAATAAAAATAAAAAATATAATTTTATTGTAAATAATTTATAAATAAATATTTTATTATTTATTAAGCTTAATTTTAAATTGTTGTTATTATAAAAGTTTATGATTTTATCAAGCTGAAAATATCAATATTTATTTAAATATTAAATTTTTTATTATTATTTGTTAAGTTGAATATAACTTTAAAGTTACTAGTAGTAAGATTGCTTAGTTTTATATAATTTTTTTAGTTTGATATTAATTTAAAATAAAAATAGTAAGAATAATTGGTGAGTTTGTTTTGAATTTGTTGTTTTTAAGTTTTTTAAAACAAAATAAAAGAATATTTAATTAAAATATAATATATGTTTTTTGACCATTTAAATAATAATATTTAAAAAAATTGTATAATTTTTTTATCATATATATAAAATTGTCCAAATAATAAATTTGAAGGTACTTATTTAAAAAATAATATTAATTTTAAATAATTATTTATTAGAAAATGTATATAGATTCATGGTTCTTATGTCACTCTCTTTTTCTCTCATTGATCAAATGTTAATGTTATTTAAATTCTTAACTTTTATTCCACCATTCTTTGCTTAATGGTTATTGTGTTTAGGGTTTTTAGTTTCAATAATCCTTATTTTATATAGTAGTCCTTAATTTTTTGAAACAGTCCATTTATTGTTTTTTTGAATGATTGTGACAGATTTGATGAGGAAATATATATGAATATAACTACTGAAGATGAACTTGCAACCACGCTTATACGCTCTCCACACCAAACCACAAACATCAAACCACAATAAGTGATTAGGATAATTATCATTTGTCTGTATGTAAAAATAAAGATTTAAAATAATGTTATTTTTGTTTTTGAACACTTTGTCCTTTTAATTATTTATAGATCATAAAACACATATTTCCTTACACCTTATATGTGTGTGTTTTTTTTTTTTTAATTTATCAACATTTTTGTATAGTATGTACCTTACTCATGTGGCTTATGCTCAGAGGTTTTTGATAAAGAGAGTAATGTACCGTCCAGACCAAATTCGCCTATGACTTAATCATAGAACCTTGAACAATTCAATTGTTCAGATTGAGCTTGACTACAACTTGAAGTGTACGTATTTGTTAAGGATTGTAAAGGAGTAATGGAGTGCTATATTACTAGATTTGCAGGTATAGCTTTAGAATTTAAGAGAAATAACAAACTTTCCATATAAACTTTATGTACAACCTATGTATCTCTCCACGTCCTACTATACCTTCCTTTCTTTCTTAACGTAAAGAGGTTTAGTCTTAACAAATGACTATGGAAGACAAACACATTTTAAATTTTAATAAATGTTGTGAATGTAAAAAGTTATTTTAATATTACAAATTGACTTGTAAAAGGACATCTTTAACTCTATATTATTAGTAGAATTTAGCGATCATAGATAACATTTCACTAGTATTACTGGTTATTGTGAAAATAATATCTAAATTAAAATAAGTATGTTGTGCAAATAACTAAAGATTGTCAATATAAAAGTAAATAATAGAGAATGACATATAACTTTAGGAGTTGATATGTTTTAAGATCTTAACATTCAAAAAATCTAATAAATACATGACACCTGGACATGCAAGACTATTATTTAATGTTACAATGACCAATTACCATGATCACCAATTAATTGATATCTCTTGTTTATTTTAACACAGGACCAAGGATTTGTACATCAAGATTCTTCTTTGAATTTGTTAAACATGATTGTTCATAGTTCAACCAAGTTTCAATTTTGCTCACCCTTATCACGAAAGTGTATATGTGTACAACTATTGCAAAATGCACCCCACCATTTTACTTTCATGTCCATAGAGTCTATCTGGTTCATCAACCTTCTACGAAATTTAGCAGAAAGTAATAACCTTAATGTTATGCAAAAAGAATTTTAAAAAATTAACTACCATTACAGATGTAATTATGAGCTCAAGTAATATAATGCTTTTAACAAAAATAGTCATACATTAATTTCAATCTTTAAAATAGTAGTGTAATGACTATATTCACTACTTTAGACCATCATTCAAGAAAAAACTAAAACATTTAGAATAGTTATATTCAAGCATAATCACATTTAAATATTTCACAATAATTTGAATAAGTAACCATCAAACTTCACTTCTTTTTTTTTCTCACTTTATCTTTAATAACAAAGAAAAATAAACAGATGCAAATTTGTGTACAAATTGACATGAATTTATGTGTATTTATTTTTGTTCTTTTAAAAAATACAAAAATTAAAATTGTTTATTTGTCTGGTAAAAATATATTTCTATATAATTTTGTGCAATAACTATAGTATTTCACAAATATAGAAGAAAAAAGAAATATAAAGAAAGTGCAAAATAAAGAAGAAATACAATAAGAACGTGTAACAATTAATGTAGTTTGTTGTTGAAGTAATAAAAATTAATGTAAAAATGATAAAGTTTTTCTTGTAAAAATTTAAAAAAATAAAAATCTGTTATTTTAAGAATAGTCCTTATATTTAACAATTATCTTAAAAACACTGGCATACAACACGGAAAAGCCAAAACAAAGTGAAAAAAATCAAGAACTTAGCTCTTGAAGACCAAAGCTCATGATACCAAATGATGAAGGAGCTCCTAGGTGCCTTAGCTTCTTGCGCAAGCTTCAATGGAAGTTGAACATGATGAAACCTTGAAACACCGAATAAAAGAAGTGGATGAAACTCCTCATGATGTGGAAGAATTCACCATGGAAGGAAGCGTGAAGGTGAAGATTGGTGAGGTTTTGGTGAAGTAGAAAGTTAAAGCCTTGAAGGAGGTTGGGCCAACCTTCAAGAGAGAGCTTCTAGCTTCTAGGAGAAGAAACTCAATGTGAAACTTCAAGCAACGTGCTAAAAATTTAGCAACATTCCATTACTCAAATCAAGTCTACATTAGAGGTTCCTAAACCTCTTATTTATAGAAGAAAGGATGAGTTACTTAGCTTCCTATGCAAGTTATCTAGGTAGGGTATGGGAGAAGTTAGGTCTAGAAACCCTAGCTTATAAGACAAGCTTCTAACCTTAGCTTATAAGACAAGCTTCTAACCCTAGCTTCTATGACAAGCTTCCCAAACCTAGGTTGCACTCAAAGGCTCTTACAAGGTGGTGACAAGTGGCACAAGGAGAGAGCTCCTTGTGCTACTTGGACTCCTTGATCAAGTCCAACATTATTTATGAACTTCAAGGCCCAAACTTACACTACATGGCCCAAAAATACAAGGCCCAAATTTATTCTACTTGGCCCAAATTATTCTAAAATATTCTAAACAATTTATACAAATTAGAGGACTTCTCCTTAATACTCTATTTTCTCCAAAGAGATTTCTTCATGTTTGCGTTGGGCCCGATTGAAAGCCCAAACAGCTTGAAATGGGCCCAATCTTTTGGAAAGCTCTTGATTCTCCCTCGGGTTCTTTGTCCTCTTTATTCTTGATTAATGTCGTTTGGACCTTCTTCCATCATTTTCTGTTTTATTCTTTCATAATTTTTTATTTATAATTTGTTTCTTGTTATTTATTAATACTATTTAAATGACTGATTATAAATGAAACATGAAAAGAAAAAATAAGAAAATTGAACTACATAGACTTGTTTTTTATTCACACTTGCAAATATAATAGCGTAAGTTAATTATAACTATTCCATACTTAGATAAGAAAAAAACTAAATACTATTCAAATTAATACTCTCATATATTTATTAGTCCAAATTAAAAAATAAATTAACAAATTTTTAGTCCATAAAAATTGAAATGATTCACAATTGTAAATTAACTCTCCTTAAGTAGAGATAACATGCCACTTAATAAATTTTTAGAATAAAAAACTTTATAATTTAAAAAATATAGATGTTCTTATAAATTTAAAATAATATTTCAAGATTTAAATCTATAAAATTAATACATCTAATTACTAAAATAACTTATACGTAACATATTAAAATAACATTAACATGAAATATGCGAATATATACATTATTTTATTTTTGTGTGACTCAAAAACTCGTTTAATTACTAATTAAGCGTTGGTTATGTCTATAATTTAGGTAAGATTTTAGTTTATCCTATTTAAATAATTAAAATTTTTTATTTTAACTGGAAATGCAATTTGTATATTTTTTTTCTTAAATAATTTTATGAAAAAAAGGTATTAACCACCTCAAAGAGGCAAAATTTGTATTGTAGTATTATTGATTTGGTATTTAGTGTATAAATGTTAAGTGAGACCATTTATTATTAAAAAATCATTTAAAATATGTTGTCGTAAATGAGACCACACCTAGTTTGTCAAAATAAGAAAAATATAAGATTACGTAAAAATACAATATTGTCCCCATATCTTATATAACGATTTTTTATTCAAAATTTAGGATTTTTTTTAATATTTATCTATATATCGTACACTTAGCATTAATTATAGGAGAAAAATCTATAATTCCACCAACTTTCTAACTTTGATTCACACCTTCAAGTTTATACTTTCATACAAGTTTATCAACTACAAGATCTTCTTTCTCCTTTATCTCTTCCCCCATCTTCCTCTAAAATATGTTTCATCTATATAAATTAATATAGATTAATATACAGATAAAAAATTAATTTTAGCATATTTTATATATTTAATAATCTGAATTTTTTATACTTATTTCAACATTTGCAAAATATTTTCTGAAAATATTTTGTATAAACGTTGTCTGTTTTGTGCAACAATGAGTATTTTCTTCCAGTGGACCCACTTTTTTATATTTTTTTATCTGGTTAAAAGAGAAACCTAAATAATTATGTTTATAATAAATTATACTTTGTATGCTCTGTAGCGTGTAATCAATTACATACCACCGCGGTGGTATCTCTCCAGAATATTATTTAAAATTTATTTTTGTGCCTATCATCGCGGTTCTGAAAATAACCGCAGTGGTATCTCCCTGCAATATTTTTCTTAATATTTATGTATTTTACCACCATGGTTCTCACACCAACCGCGGTGATATCGTTGCACTTAATTTCAAAAATGTCATCGTGTTTTTTTTAATGCGGTTTTCTATTAACCCCAGTGATATTCTGTCGTGAAATGTGTTTTTTCTACTAGTGTCTCCATGTAACTGCACCACCACTAGTGGATTTTGTATCATCTGAATCAGAGATCCAGTTAGCATCACTGTTCCATTCTAACACGGTAGGAAACCCACTAGTGGATTTTGTCTCATCAGAAGTTTTAGAACCTATTTTTCTTTTCTTAGGATCAAGTAACATCGCTTTAGCTAAACACCCCTACACTCTTAAATATTTGAGTTTAGGATGAAAACCTTTCCACAACTCTTGAGGTGTTTTGCCGATTTTCTTATGAGGTATTCTATTTTGAAAAAAAACATGATGTAAGAAGAGCTTCACCCCAAAGATTACCAAGAGCATTAGAACTAATAAGCATAACATTCATCATTTCTTTAAGAGTCCTGTTTTTCCTTTCTGCTACTGCATTTTATTTAGGTGAATATGGTGGGACTACTTTATGAATAATTCATTCTTTAACACAATAATCATTAAATGAAACATATTCACCACCTCTATCTGATCTAATCCTTTTAATCTTCTTATCTAATTGATTTTGAACTTCAGTTTTATAAGAAAGAAACATAGCAAAAGCTTCATCTTTATTCTTTATTAAGTAAACTTTTGTATATTTTGAATAATCATCTATGAAAGTTACAAAATAATTTTTACCACCTCCAGTAGTGAGTTGCTTTAAATCAACAAGATTTCTATGAATTAAACCTAACAACTCAGTTTGACGTTCTAAGAGTAACATACTTTCTTTGTAATTTTTTATTCTACACAAATACATCACATTTCCTACTTTTTTTATCATGCATGTTAATTAATCCTAATCGTTGCAATTTAATAACATACGAAGAATTTATATGTCCTAATCTAGCATGCCAAATATCATAACAGTCAACAACATAAGTGGAAGACACAGATCCAGATTCATTAATAATATCAGAAACATTGAGTACAAAAAGTCCTTGATCACAATATCCCTTTTCCACAAACACATTATTTTTTGTCATCACAATCTTATCAGATTCGAATGACACTTTGACCCTTACCTTTCCTAATAGTGCTATAGAGATCAAATTAACTCTGATTGATGGCACATGCAGCACGTCACTTAAAGCCAAAGTCTTCCCAGATGTGAGCTTTAGAAGAACTTTACCTTTTCCTATGACAGAAGAAGTTCTAGAATCACCAAGATGAACTTGTTCTTCTCCATCCCCTACACTGGAGTAGGAGGAAAATGCATTTCTGTGTTTGCACAAATATGCTTGGTAGCCCCAAAGTCTACCACCCATTTGCTCACATTTGTCACAAGGTTCACTTGTGAAGCGACCGCACAAGTTGTATCTACCCCTTCGACTATATTTGCGTTAGAAGGATTGTCGTTCTTGACCCTGTGTGTGCACTAAGTTGCATGGTGACCTGGCGTTCCACAAACAAAGTAGTTTCCCTTCTTGAAGGTGGGTTTGGGTCCACTAAGACGGGAAAAATTAGATTTATTATTTTTCTTGTGATTAGGTTTTTTCTCGTACCTTTTTGGAGCTGGTTTATTTTCTATCATATTTGCTTTGGCAGATAAGGCCTTAGCCCTTGCAGCAGCACACTCTTTCCGATTGGTGTCTTCAATGATCATGTATGATAAGGTCCGGTAGCGACATCTGTCTATGCCTGTGCTTTAGCTGTTGTTTGTAGTATGTCTAGGACTGCAGAAGTTTCTCGATTAGAAGTTCCGAAACAAATTGATCAGGTAGAATAATATTTTTTGCTTTAATGTCTTCAAGTAGCTTGTGATATTCATTGATTTGAATCTTGATATCTTGTCCTCTATCATCTCCCAGCGGTAGTAGTTTCTGATAACGAATCTTTGTCGAACGACATCTTTGGTTGTGTATTTGAGGATAAGAGAATCTCAAATTTCCATTGCTTCCTTGTAGGAGCAATACACATCGAACAAATCATTGGATAATGTAGTGAGCATGGTGTGATGACATACCTTATTTGTATGGATCCAATCTTCAATTTGTTTCATAGGAGAACTGGTGTCCGGTTTGGATGTTGTAAGTGCATAGGCAATTTTGTACATGTTTAACAGGGTAGACACGCGTTCCTGCCAGCGTCGAAAGTTTTGACCCGAGAAAACTTCAACCTTCAAAACATTCGGAAATGGCTTTGTGACGATGGTTGACGTTCCCGAAACATCGTTTGACATGTTTGGTGCAGTGTTGTTGTTTGCCACGCCGTCAACCATAAGTCCTTAAGATTGTTGTAAAAGACGGCTAAAAATTTAATAAACTAAAATGCGGAGGCGTGATAAAATATCACTGTTCGCAAGGACTTATCCACGATAAATACACAAGTCCCCCATGATATAACAGGAACTTCTCAGTTAAAAATTGAGAATCTCAGAACTAGCAAGCTCGCCCTTTAATGAGCAAAAATATCCAAAATATTTAGAGAAAAAATAGAAAAAGAGAAGAGAAAATATGTGAAGAAGAGAAGAAGATGAGCTCTTAGTGTACATTTTGAGAATAAGTGGGAGTCCCTATTTATAGAGGATGGAAAGTGAGAGATTTAGACTGTGAAAGAGTAGTGAAAGAAACAGCTCCCACCATCCACGCCCAAGAGCTACCCTCAACATCTAGAAAGCGGTTCTCAACATTCAAAAATGCTGCAATGTTGATCAACCCATGTTTGAAGGGTTCTAGAAGACAAATTTGGATTAGGATTCGAAAATTTCGTTTTCCCTTTTTTAACGTTTTGGGATACCGTGTTCTGCTTCTATTTTCACAACACATGATTACGTCGTACGATTTTGGGTTAGAAGTAAGGATGATGACGTCATACCGTTTTGGCTAAGGAGATACGGTCGAGAATAAAAAGTGATGCAGTTCTGTGAAGGATATGATAGCTAAGTTAAGGGCGAAGCGGCTTTGTCAGAATATGCAAGCCATGCGGTATTTGACTTTGGCGTTTGGCGATTAGGGTGTATGTTTGGGATGTTAATTCTGGGCGAAAGTATTATGATGGAAGTTCTGGAATTTGGCTATCAAAAGGAAGTTTCTATATGACGTTGAACGGATAGCGCATGACGTCATATGGTATTAGTGAGGGAATGGTAAAGTGATTTCGGTTTTGGGTAGGATGTGGTACAGCTAAGGAAATTCGACAAAGGTGAATATGATACGACCTAGGTTAGGTGTATGATATGGCCAAGGATTGTCAATATGATACAACCAAGGTGAGCCACAAGCGGTGAGTGAATGTGATACGGTTAAGGGAACTCGGTATGGGTTAGATGACAAAATGTGATACGGCTTAGGTGAGAGATAAACGGTTTAAGGTTTGCAGAATGAAGGTTTGAAAGGTAGATATGAAGTCTTGGGTAATGATGACATGGCTTTGGTATGATGACGTCATTTAGCTGAGAAAGGAAGTCATACAACACGAATTAAATTTCAAAATTTTGAAAGAAGGATTTTTGCATGAAAACCAAAAACTGTAAAGCGAAATCAATTCAAAGTAGGGATACATATCGATTTTCACACTAAGATCATGCCCGTGGCAGCGATCATCCCCTACTACTTAGTTTTGGGCTCTTTGAAAGGGTTTAAGGGTAATTAAAATGTGTTTGGCTAATGGTTCGTTGATGAGTGAAGAACAAATCTGTCACATTGTTTACAATGTTTGGGTTCTCTTTGGGGACTTTTTCTGTTTGACTGAAGGAGATAGTGAATTCAAGTTTTGTGAGGAACCAGTAGAAACGTGGCATAACTGACAATAAAATATATGGACTCGATAAGGTGAGAAACGAAAAAATATTCACTAAAGGACTTGGCTACATCGAGAACATGGTCGGTGCAATGGTAAAAACACAAAGGCTCATTCTTAACCAAGTAATGCTCGGCAAGATGAACAGAAAGCTCAGGTTTAGGTCTAAGTTGATTTCTAAAGTTGGTTCGGCTTTGATTTCAGAATTTCGTCAAGGTTTCATGGCTTAAGTTTATGGGTGAAAGTCTTTGTGGAAGTTCGTGGTTTGAGAAGTTCTATGAGGTTGTCAACGAACATGACGTAACTCACAATGAAAGAATGTTAAGTTTACTTGGGTAAGGTTATGAGCTGAAAGTCTTTAGGTTGATTCATGGGTTAAAGGTCCTCAGCTTAGTTTCTGGGTTTGGTTCATGAATTGAACACAAAAATCTGTGAGGTTGTTAGCAAACTTGTGATGATGAGGATCACAGTACAAGAATGGCTATGTTTCCTGGTTTTATTTATGGGTTTGGTTATGTGTTTTAACACCATGTTTTGGTAATGAGTTACGTTCTGGGTATAAATTATGGGATTCGCGTTTTCTAAGTTTGTAATTTCAAAGTTCTAGTTTAAGGTTGAGCTTTTGGGATACATATTTAGGTTTGCGTTTTGAGTTCGAAGTTTGGGTTAACCGTTTTTTGGATTTGATCTCTAGGTTTACGTTTGGGGTATAGATTATGGGGCTCATGTTTAAGTTTCTGGATTTGCATTTGGGTTTCTACGTTTGGAGATAGGTATTGGGTTTCATTTATGGGTTTTGTTCATGGGTTTCAAGGACCTGGAAATGGTTTATGGGATTCGAGGTTTTGGGTTTCATTTGAAAGAGAACGAAGGAGCGTTCAACGTCGTGCTCAAGGTAGCGACGATTAACATCGTCAAATCACAACTTTTTTCAATTATATTTCACATGATCAAATTAATTTTGCAAAGAAATTCTTGATTCAAACGCTCATACATTTATACACTGCACTGGAAACAAAGAAAACGATGAACAGTAATGTTACAGAGACACAAAACACACACAGATGAACACCAAATACAGAAAATGATTCACATAAACGTTTAAGAAAAACACGAGATTTTTACGTACCCGTTGAAGATTCAATCCAGAAAGCTTTGAATCAATTGTGCTCTTTGCTCCCCGATGAACAATTCTTCGTCTTCTTTACTTTTGCAACTCTCTCTCTTCGATCTTTGCGTTTTTCTCTCTTCGTTCTCTGCATTTTTTCTCTTTTCGTTTTCTGTGTGCCTTTCTCTCTTCGTTGTTTGCGTGCCTTTCTCTCTTAAATGGCTCAGTATCAGTAATCTCTCTATGTGTTACGTAACCAATGTAGCTAACATTCAAGCAGCTTGGATCTTCTCTTTTAAAGGTAACGATGTTGACGATTCAACTCCTCATCCAATGAACAGGAGCGTTTTCATGAGTGCTGTTTTTAACTGTCTAATCACCTTCCTTGATGAAACGAACAAAACTGTCTAAACGTTTAAAACAGAACACTCATGCAAAGTAATGATTGAGACGTGCAACGACAGTGAACCATGCCACGTCAGCGTTCGTCTCTGCTGGGGAAAATGAAACGGGAAATGGAATTGGGACAACGGAGGTAAGAATTGGGCCAAAGTAAGGTGTAGGTTGGGGCTCGTGAAGGTGAAATTGGGTCAAGGTGCAACCGAGGTAAGAAAATTAGGCTACTGAGAACTTGGGCAGAGAAGGTGTTAATAGAGAAATTGAGAAATAGGAATTTGGGCAGCATAGGTATGTAAAGGACTACGAAGGTGTGTATAATTGAGTCAAAGCGAGGTGTTATTGGGCCAATGAAGGTTGGGCTAGCGGAGGTATTAAAATGGGTTAAGGGAATTGGGCTAAGGTGCATAACTAAAATGGGCAGCAGCCCAAAATAAAAATGCAAAAAATGGAGGGGTGCAAAAATGAAAAAAGGGGCAACTAGCAAAAGTTATTTTATTATTTTTATTATTTTCGTGGTTATGGTGAACTAGGTGAGGAAAGCTTGAAGGAGGTTAGGTTAACCTTCAAGAAAGAGACTCTAATTTCTTGGAGAAGAAACTCAATAGGAAACTTGATCAATGTACATAAAATTCAGCAGTATTTCATTATGGAAAATCAAGCTTACAAGAGAGGTTCCTAAACTTCTTATTTATAGAAGAAGAGATGAGCTAGTAGCTTCTCTAGCAAGTTATCTAAATAGCATGTAGGAGAAACTAGGGTTAGAAACCCTAACTTGTATCACACGATAGGGTTAGGGTAACCTAGCGTGTGGAGCAAGCTACTCCATACCCTAACACCATGCACTCTCCTCCAACGAAAATATGTTGTCATGTGTTCTAGGCGCTACTACAAACCCTATCCTAGGTGCCTTTACAAACCCTAAGGTACCTAGGGTTATTTACAAAAATCAAATTTCCTTATTCTAATTTTTACAATTTATCAAAAGATCCTCAAAGCTCAAAATAGTCAACATTTTGATTTGCACAAGTGCCTCTGATTCTTCATTGGCTTCAAGGTGTCTGATTATAGCTCTTGTGACTGGAGCTTGCCTGAACCCTCCTCCATTATCCCCTCCCAAAATCAGTAGGATTGGCCAAAGGTATCAAATCTTTTGGAGTGAGAGGATTAAACCCATATACAACCTGAAAAGGTGAAAGTTGAGTAGTCTTGTGAACTACTCTATTGTAGGCAAACTTAATATGAGAACGATCTCATCCCATGATTTGTGATTACCCTTCAAGATTACCCTCAACATAGTGGATAGAGACCTATTAACAACTTTTGTTTGTCCATCCGTTTGAGGATGAAATGAAGTGGAAAAATTAAGTTTAGCTCCTAGTCTTCCCCAAAGTGCTCTTCAGAAATGACTAATGAACTTAGGATCTCTATCTGACACTTTAATTTTAGGTAAACCATGAAGCCTAACCACATCTCTTAAGAAGAGCCTAGAAATATTACTTGTATCATCTACTTTGAGACATGGAATGAAGTGTGCCATCTTACTAAAACGATCCACAGCCACAAAAAATAGAATCAAACCCCCTTTGAGTTCTAGGTAGCCCAAGGACAAAGTCCATACTGATATCCTCCCAAAGAGCACAAGCAATAGGTAGTGGGGTATACAATCCATGAGGCATGACTCTAGATTTTGCTTGTAAACAAGCAATACATTTACAACAGTACCTCTGTACGTTTTGTCTCATGTGGGGCCAAAAGAATTTTTCTCTTAGTACACAAAGTTTTCTTTATCCCAAAGTGACCCATAACACCCCTTCATGTGACTCTTTTACAAGGAGTTTCCTATGTGAACCAAGGGGTATACATAATTTTCCTTCTTTAAAAAGATAGCCTTGGTTTACATAGTAACCTTCCTGAGGTTTTTGATGACATTTGGTAAATTATGTTATCAAATCCAAGAATTTGGGCAGCTAGTTTAGAAATCAATACATGTCTCCGAGACAATATGTCAGCCACAATGTTAGTTTTGCCCTTCTTGTATTTAATTACTTATTGAAATTGTTCTAGAAATTCCATCCACTTAGCATGTCTTTTATTTAACTTATGTTGACCCTTCAAATATTTAAGTGACTCATGATCACTATGAGTAATGAACTATTGAGATACAAGATAATGTTCCCACCAAGTCTGAAGAGCTCTTATCAAAGCATAAAGTTCTTTATCATAGGTGGGATAATTAAGAGTGGCACCATGTAGTTTTTCACTAAAATATGCAATGGGGTGCCCACCCTGAAGTAACACAACACCTATGCCTACTCCCGATGCATCACATTCTAGCTCAAAGGGTTTAGAAAAATCAGGTAGAACGAAAATGAGTGCATTAGTGAGCAAGAACTTTATTCTTTGAAATGCATTTTCTTATTTTTAGCCCCAATGGAATGTAACATCTTTTTTCACCAACTCATTGAGAGGTGAAGCGAGACTAGAAAAGTTAGACAAAAATCTTCTGTAAAAGATGGCCAAACCATGAAAACTCCTTACTTCTCCTACATTCTTTGGGGTGGACAACTCTTGGATGGCTTTTATTTTTTAGGGGTCCACATGAACCCCACTTTTATTATCAATGAATCATAGGAAAACAACACTATCTATACAAAAGGTATATTTATCTACATTGGCAAAGAGCTGATTTTTCCTAAGAACTAGCAAAACTTCCCTAAGATGGTGGATATGAGACTCTACACTAGTGTTATATACAAGAATGTCATCAAAATAGACTACTACAAATTTTCCTATACAATCCCTAAGGACATGATTCATTAGCCTCATAAAGTGTTGGGTGCATTAGTGAGTCCAAAAGGCATCACTAACCACTCGTATAGTCCAAATTTGGTTTTAAAAACGGTTTTCCACTCATCACCCCCCTTAATTCTAATTTGGTGATATCTGTATTTTAGATCAATTTTAGAAACTTTCATTTTGCTTAAAACGTTTTCCTTGCTTAATAAATTAATTTTTTTGTAAAGTTCAATTCACTCCCCTCTTGAACTCAGCCTAAAAGTATTTTCGCTCTTCGGTGTCAATAACTATTGTCAATATATCATATCTTCCAAGGCTGACAAAACTTCCATATAAGCTCTACTTCACTAGGGAATCCAATAAAAAATAATACAATATGTCAATATTAATTACTAAAAATAACACATTATATATGATGAATTTATTATTAACTTACAATCTGTTAGGCAATCTCTTGCGACTTTGTGGATGTCATCTGTCCTTCCAGTTTAGTCATAGCCAACTTCTATTTCTCATGTTGATTAGGAGGGGATGGAGGACAAATAACTTCATCTAAAGATGATAATTCTTTTAATCTTTTCTTCCATCACCTTCTATTCCATAAATCATACACCCCGCCCCCTCGAGATAGTCGGTGGGGGATGATATTCCTATACTGAATGTCTTGAGCTTTTTTCCTCTTATCCTACAGAATAAAAAATAGACTTTATATCATTGAGTTGTGACATCATATGATTTAATTAAGTTGTGATGAAAAAAAACAAACTTGCCAATAGGTATCTTCTCTAGTTTGGAAAAATTGTGTACAAGTCTCTTAATCAATGCCATATTTTTTACAAGGGAACTTTCCCTTGTATTTTCCGTAGATGTAGAAATTGGTCAAGTTTATCATGAATTGTCTCCTTTTTGTAACAATGGATGACGAAATCTTTTTAATGTAGCCGGAGGTTTCAAACTCAAAGTTGGTCTGCAAAATAAAATAAATAAGTCATGAAACATAGAACATAAAAATTCATAATGTAAATAACCTTTAAATGAATTACTTATACAAATATCCTACCAAATTAGATTTTTCTCTGCTTCAGTCACATAATCCTTCTGGAACCAAAATAGAGACCTTTAAACGTGCTAAGACACCTAAATTGTAAAATAAGTATTGGCCAAGTTCAAGAGGGGGGTGGATTGAACACCTTTAAAAATTTTTGCAAATGAACTTCTCAATGTGAGAAATGAAAAATCTTTAAAGAAACTATTCAAGATGATATGAAAAGCAATCAACAAAGGTTCAAAACAAATTCCAGAATAATAACAATCACACAGAATCAATAAACTGGAAACATATATTAATTCTAGAAAGAAGACAATATACTGTGTTAGACTTTGACTCGCTCATCCAAAAGGTCAACTTTGAATGTTCATTTGTCTGAAAGATATGCATGTATGAATGCATGGGAACTTTGAGTTCCTCTTTTTTGAATGAATGCATGTTTGAATAATTGGAAACTTTGAGTTTCTCTTTTTGAGTGAATGTATGTTTGAATGAATGAAAACTTTGAGTTTTCTTTTTTAAATGATGAATGAAACATTGAGTTTATGATCAATGGAAAGATGCATGAAACTTTGAGTTTCTCTTGATGAATGGTGAATGAAATTTTGAGTTTTTAATAATGAATAATGCATGAAACTTTGAGTTTCTGATGATGAATGATGCATATGTTAATTCATGAAATCTAATTTTCTCTTAATGAAAATTACATATTTGAATGCAGGATGATTTGATCTTTGTTTATTTGAAGAATGCATGTTTGAATGCATGACACTTTTACTCTTTTCAAAAATGTTTGTTGGAATGCATGACATTTTTTTTTTTTGAATGCATGAAAATTTTGATTATTTAAAAAAAAAAATTCTGATTGGGTGGATGAACAAAATATGGGAAAGAATATTAAACTCCAAATAGGAAATGGAAGTGCCCCAGTTTTTGGTATGGAGAATGGGTACAACTTTTATTTTGAATCTTTCATGCTCTTTGAGAGCTGAACATGAATGCAATGGAATTGATCCAATTTTGAAATATGAGAAATTAGGTTCAAAGGGGTGGCTTATGAACATTGGGTGATGGTTAGGAGAGTGTAACTCTTATTGAAAAAAAAATGGCACTGAATCACGCAAAGAGTGCCCCAGTTTTGATTTTTAAGGGTAACAAACAAATTAGAATAAACAATGAATCACATAAGAAAGGATTGCCCCAGTGTTGACTTTATCAATGCTATTTTCATTTTGAGTTTCAAATCTGGTGTCACTTTTTTTACCAGAGGCATTCTGATTTCTTTTCATTTCTTTTTCTTTCATTTTCATTTCTTTTTCTTTTTTTTTCGTTTCAACACATGTTGTTAGTCATATTTTTCTATTGCAAAACTATTCTAAGTAAAAATCATTAACAATCATTCCCCAATCAATGTAGACTTTATTTGGCTTGTAATGTGGCTAGAGATTAAAGGGTTCTGAAGAAAAGGATATTAAAGACCCAAAAAGTGTTTATGGGTTATAATTTTGGAACAAAGATCATCAATTATTTGTTTGTGAAAAACATACAAGACTTTCTTTTGAGTTTCTTCTTTAATGTTTTTCTCTCTCTCTCACTTTTTTAGAACAATTTTGTTTGTGATTTGTCATCCTTTTATTTTGATGACACACTCTCATTTTTGAATATTTTTTTTTTCTTTTTCTTTTCTTTTGCTTCTAATTTGGGAGCCTTGCACTTTTTTTTGAATTTTCTTCTAAGAAACTTTTGATATGCAGACTTGAACTGACTTTCACTTGATGATCCTTGTTCAAGGTATATATTTTAAAAGAAAAATTTTGTATTAGGCTCAAAGAAAGGTGCAATGAATATTTTATGATTTTTATCTTTGGGATGAGAAAAATGG
>Ga0209700_106824_pt1 | contig 17060 bp, 8 predicted proteins | sample SiratroredBW_FD_187528 | JGI IMG/M metagenome (GOLD analysis project Ga0209700, IMG submission 187528) | Root nodule microbial communities of legume samples collected from California, USA - Siratro red BW (SPAdes) (version 2) | ecosystem: Host-associated > Plants > Roots > Nodule | place: USA...
AGCAAGAAGTCACTTAAAATCTGTTTTTCTGCTCCTTTTCTTAATTCCAGCGTTCCTTATTCTCTCTTTCTTCGAATTTCACCTAAATCTCAACTGCATTCTCTTTCCATAACCAAAAACGCATTAAACAGAAAAATAACCATAAAATCCCTAACTTAAACAAAAATCCCTAAAAATCCTATAATTAAAACAGAATAAATGCTAAAAAATCCTAACAACTCTACACTTAATTAACCAATTATCAACAGTTATCACCAAGTGATCATAAGTGCACATTATTTTCATCAAACAAAAATGCAATTTTATAAAGAATCATTAGTAGTCTCAATATATAGGGCTTAGATTATATCCACTATAATTCTTACAATTCTTTTCAACACATTTTACTTAAAAGAAATAAATTTGGAACCTTAAACCTCCAATCTTTTAAGTAATTAGTTGTTCGTCTCACTTTTTTTAAACTACTTTTCATGATCCCAAGATCACAAGTGTAGAGAAATCATGAATATTATTTCTTTTCTTGTTTAGTTTTCCAAAACCAAAATCCCTATCTATAAGATCTTAAAAATTACCTCACTTCACTATTAACATTTATATTTATATTCCCCCTTTGAGAAATTTTTTTCCTATTATGGAATGTCTTGTACCAACTCCACTAAATATACCTCACGTATGAACATTAAATGAGCATTAAGCTAAGTAGAAACGACCATATTTAGGAAGATATGCACTTTCTATCTTAATTAATAGATAACAACTCCAAAACCACAAAATTAATCCATTAGAGGCCTGAAAATCAACACAATTTTGTGTTTATAACGATCCAATATGATGGTGTGCTTGTCAGTTGTGATGAATTTGTTGATCACGAAGACCATATGAGTGACAATCTTAGATAGCTTGAATGCAATAATGACCTTAGAGGTGGTGGTTAATATCGTTTTAAGCATAATTGGATGGCACAATCACAAGAGTTTTGGCATGACCACAAGTTGCAATGATTGAGTAACCTGGACAGGGTGATCAACTAACTATATATGGAGAATGAGAGCACAAAAGTTAATTAAGTAGTATGGAGAGTTAGGGCATGAATGAGTTTGTTGAGGGCGAAGGTTATGGAGAGTTGAGGTGTTAAGTGAAAGCAAAATGATGTGAGGGAGAGGGAGAGGGTTGTGTGTGACTATGGAGAAGGTGACATGAGTGCAAGCGCAAGGTCGTCATGTAAAGAAGCACAAGGTCATTGTGTGCGAGCAAGTGCGAGGTTGGCGCTAGAGAAGAGCATGAGTTAGTCATGAGAGGGGTAATAATGTGTGTCTTGTGAGAGGGAGACACTTGTCTACATAAATGGAAATTACATTGTGAATATATGCGAGTTCGATTAAAGTTCCTTTAATTTGATCTTGATTTTGTGCTTAAACAACAAGTTATCAAATATAATTTTATAAACACAAGGTCTCCTCATATGCAAGTGCCTTGTTTAGCCGAAATGCACCTTGCTTAGTACTCTTTGTCTAATAAGTTTTTTTTTTTTTTGAAAAACGATAAACATATTATGTTTGACAAATGATAAGTCTTAAGCATTTCATAGTATATATTAAAAACTTATCATGTCTATTGCTTATTCTCTATGTGAATGAAATGTTTGTCTCTTCACTTTTCTTAAGAGGATCTTGCAATGTTATGTCTAAATCAAAATCTCTTGGGAAACATGCTTAAAGTTGATCTATGCAAATATCTTTTCTAAGGAGGTGGATTGTTAGTGTTTCAAAATCAAACAGTTATGTCAACCCTTATATTTTTCGCTAAAAAGGAAAGAATTAGAAGAGTTGCGTAAATAAGCCACATGCATTTTGTGCTAGATGATGCATATATGTGCTTGAACGTGGTTAGAAATAGTTGAAGAATATGAAAGATTCACATAACTCACAATGGTTTCAAAAAGATTTGTAATGACTTTTTTCTTCTTAGTTCTATATAAAAAAGTTGCCTTTGAATAAGAAAGGTTGACAACAGTTATGAACTTTGTTCTTTACACTTTCAAGCTTCTAAGTAATCCTAGGAAGAACATTATTTGTGTCCCTAGGTAGCTAGAAGAGTGCTTTCAATCTTGTATCTATCTTAAGATGTTGACTTGTTTTAGTGAGTAAAACCTCTTGATCTTTTATATCACAACTTTCATTTATCAAAGTGTTTTAATTAAGAGTGGTTAGATCAAAATAATAATTATAGCTTAGCTAGAAGTGTTTGTGTCCAAATAATACTTGTAGCTTAGCCAAAAATGACCATGTTCAAATAATATTTGTAACTTAATCATAATTGATTGTATTCAAATAATATTTTTAGCTTAGCTAGAAGTTATTGTGTCCAAACAATACTTATAATTTAGCCGCAAGTGGCTAGGTCCAAATAATACTTATATATTATAGCAATAATTGTGTTAGTAGAACCTTGATTAGATGATAAAAAATTAGACGTAATTTATTTGTTTTAGACGAAATAGTATAAAAATGATATATGAAATTCTACTTATCTTTTATCTTTCTACATTCCATATTATTTATGTACAACTAACTTAGAATTTTGTGAAAGTGAGAACGTATCTCTAAAAAAAGTTTTTTTTTTTAAGGTGTATTTATTCTGTTGAAATTATATGTGAGTAGTTTTGTTGAACACATCTATGATGAAAACAACATTAAATTTCATCTGTTTACATCTATCAAACAAAACTTTACAAAAAAAGCTTTTAAAAATTTTAAATAAATAATTTAACCTCTCTTCTTGTATTTGTGTATTTAATTTATTTTCACAAATTTAAAATAGAATTTCCAATATTTTTTTAAATAAACTATATATATTTATTATTTTTCATTAAGTGACACTCATAAAATAATTTATTATTATTCATGTCATATTTTCACAAAAAGATAGAAAATTTATAATCTCTCGTGAAAGAAAGCTGCAAAAAATATTTATAGATAATTAATTTTTTCTCAAAAAGTATTTTTAAAAAATAATATGCGGATAATTGAACTCTTTTTCTTATACTCACACAAAAAATGAGCGTGATAACCTAAAACTAAACCAAGATGCTTGGCTATAATGGTCAGTTTGGTAGAAATGTAATGATGAAGAAAGGGGTAGAAAGATAAGAAAATAGTGAAGATGGTAAAGATGAATTATTTAGTTATGATGAAAATTAATGTCAGAAAGGATGAGATGGTTGAGATCTATAGTCATAGTTTTCTAGCAAAACAAAATAGAAATCAACCATAACAATTGGAAATGAAGGATAAAAAAAAGGAATGAACAGTTTTACAAACAATCTTTGAATTTTGGTCCAAAACAATCAATAAATGAGCTATGATAACCAAAATGAGGAAAGAGACACATGTTACAGGGAACACTTTAACCTATGGATAAATGGGAATAGTCTAGAAACCAAAAGTGATGCTTGATTGTAATGGCTGTGACAATTTAATTTGTTGAGATTTAGAGCTGTTTAAACATCTTTATAAACTATTTTTTCCCATTTTTTTATTGTCAAAATATGTTATTTGGCAGTAAAATAATCAGTATTGTATGTTTAAAATTAATTAAAAACTGTCAAAACCATGTTGTTTATTATTTTTAAATAACAATAAAAATAAATATAAAAATTCAATAAATAGAAGGTAAATGATCTCTCTTATAGTGCACTATTAACACTTTTTATTTTTGGTTGAATAGTTTTTTTTTTCAATAATTTTTTCATTTTCATCCAATTATTTTGATAATATCTTTTTAAAATAAGTTAATGCAATCTCTTTTTCCATGCAACTGTAACAACATTTAGTATTCTTTATTAACTTTACTTTCACTGATGACTGTTATTTATTATTATAATGTCTTTTATTACTAATTTGACAGGAAAATGTATACATACTAATTTTTTTCAAAAGAGTGAAGCCACATTAAAAAAATATTTAAAACAATAAATTAAATTAAAAAATATTGATAAAACCGTTTTTTTTTCTAAATAATATTATTTTTTTATTAATTCTCTTCTCACTAATTTCTTCTCCCCTACACAAAATAAGGTACATTATGGAAACTAACTGGTTCCACTTTAGCAGGTCACTTTGATAAAGGATCGAAATCTCATGCAAAGGTTATTCCCTCTCCTTGACAAGTGGTAAAGGTACATAAATAAAGTCAGAAGCAGAAGAAAACCCCAAGTCACCAACTCTTGCAGACTTTGCACCCGCGGAACAAAGAATTTTGGTGCCAGAGACAAACAAAGAAACAAACAAAGGGTAAAACCGTGAAATTGGAACCAAGTTACTCTCTTCTTTCTTCCTCTTCCCCCATCGCACGCTCCTTCTTTTTCCTCTCTCTCTTAAAAGCTGTCCCCACAGTTTTTCATGGCAAGATACTCCCCTCTCTCTCTCTTTTCCCTCCCAAAGTAACCTCGTTTGGGACAAACAAAAAGCAGACACTGAGGCATAGCCGAGAGTGAAAAAGAGAGCAAGAAAAGAGTGAGTTCCGTGGATAGAGAAGGTGGAAGAGGAAAAAGGTTGTTAAACTGTGAAGTGAAAGAAGGGGTGGGAACAAAAAAAGTTTATAGTGAGAGAAAGAGAGAGATGGTGGGCTCAGGAACAGCAACAGATAGGAGCAAAGAAGCTGTTGGGATGATGGCCCTTCACGAGGCCCTCAGAACTGTGTGTCTCAACTCAGATTGGACTTACTCTGTCTTCTGGACCATTCGTCCTCGACCGTATGTCTGTGTGTGTGTGCGTGTGCGTCTTTGTGTACATTTGTGCATGCTATGGTACTTTGAATGCTGTTTTTTGTGGTGTTTTCTCATCTGGGTGTTCACCATTTTTCTTGCAGAAGAGTGAGAGGTGGCAATGGGTGCAAGGTTGGGGATGATAATGGTAGCTTGTAAGTGTGGTTTTTCTTGTCTTTAGCCACGGGAAACAAACTGTAAAAGCCATCATACAACTTTTAAGTACTCACCTTGAACAAGTTCTGTGTCAACTCAGGATCATAGAGTGTTTTTCCTACTGTGAACAGCTGAAAATCTGTGATGGGTCTTGATGATTCTGAAAATTGACCATGGTCTCCTCTTTGATTGGATAAACTTTTGTAAAATTGATTTTGAAGTCACGTGATTTATGTTTTGAAGTTTTTATTTTTATTCTAAAAGTATGTTGGTATTAAAGGTCAGTGCGTTATTTGTTATCCAAGGCCAGAGCTACTTTGAGTTAATTCAACTCAATATGTTACTTAAACTGACTATAGCTATTCTTTAATGTAATTATGGTTGATCTTGTATGGATCCAAACACTTATGAAAAGGTTACGCTTTTACTGATTTAATGATTTTGGGTATTGCTTGGAACGGTGACTTAATGTTTGTTGATTTTGGCGAAGGATGTTGATGTGGGAAGATGGGTTTTGCCGAGGAAGGGTTTCAGATTGTTTGGAAGAGATTGAGGCAGAGGATCCTATCAGGAAATCTTTCAGCAAAATGTCCATTCAGTTATATAATTATGGAGAAGGGTGGGTACTGGGTAGGTGTTTATTCATGTTATTATTATTTTTCAAAAGTTTCATTGTACCTATTTTCTGTTTCATTTCCTCTTTCAAGTGTTGCTTATTTCAGTCATGTTGGAGGGAGTTATAAATATTAACAGTGACAATTCCTCTGATTGGGTATTGTTTGGTTTTGCAAACAGGTTAATGGGAAAGGTTACATCTGATAAGTGCCACAAATGGGTCTTCAAAGAGCCTACGGAATGCGAGTCTAATATGTCCAACTACTGGCAAAGCTCCTTTGATGCTGTATGCATTTGATCCCTCTCACATTCAATTAAAGTTTTCTGATCTTTTAGTTTGATATATTCCCCTTAAACTATAGTTTTTCACTCCCAAGTTTCAACAGCAACAAAGTTAGCATTAAATTTAGCCTTTTGTATTTGTTATATGTAGCTATTTGGTGATTGATTTCTCAACTTCCTCTGTCTGATGCTATTTATTGCAGCTTCCTACTGAATGGATAGAACAGTTTGAGTCCGGCATTCAGGTGTGGACTGAATGAATTTACACCATGCCATAAGTAGTCTCAGAAAAGCTTTTCTAATGTACTCTTTCAATCATGTCATTTACTTTTATTTTGTGTTTGTCCCATTGCCAGACAATCGCTGTGATTCAAGCTGGGCATGGCCTTCTGCAACTTGGTTCATGCAAGATTGTGAGTAAATTTGTGTGTAACTCTTTTTCTTTTCTTTATTTGTACTAACTTTTACTTATAATTTAAAATTCACTACCATTACTTTCTCTGCATTCATATGTATGGCTATTTATTAGGAGGGAAATGTTATCAACACTCTTTGGCTGACAGAAAATTATTACATGATATGGGACCATCATCTGTCTGTAGTCCTAGCCAAGCCCCACCTGATATGTAGATGAGTTTTATTAACTTTTTCTCATAATTTCAAAACCTTGGCAAGGTGTTACATGGAGATAGATAGTGACCATAAATATATGGTGGTCCTAGATTATTTCTCCTAATTAATCATTAACAGAAATTTATTGGGGCTCATGATAAATATGGATCTCACAATTTTGTCATTTAAGTTCTAGCTTATTTTGGAAATAAAAGGTGTTAAAGAGTGTGTTGCTAAAATTTCTCTTCATTCAGTATATGAATCTATATACACAGAAACCAGAATATCAAGTGTTTGATATATTCTCATTGAATTCTCAGATCCCTGAAGACCTCCATTTTGTGCTAAGAATGAGACACACTTTTGAATCTCTAGGCTACCAATCAGGGTTCTACCTCTCCCAACTCTTCTCTTCAACTAGGAGCACTTCCTCTTCTACTTCCCTTCCTTCAAAACCATCATCCACCATTCCAATTAGGCCACCCCCTCCACCCCTCAACTGGGGTCAGAGGCCAATTGGGTCTGCTACTTCTTTGGTACCCTCTCCCACTTTTCAACATGCAGCCAGAATGGGGTTCCCACAGGCCAAAGATGAGACTCAGATGTTCCTGATGCCTCATGCATCATCAGAGCATGTAAGAATGGGAGACATGATGGGGGAGCATGAGAATGACATAAAGTGGCCAAATGGATTATCCATCTTCAATGTACTCACTGGAAGATCTGATGATGCCAAACTCTTGTTCAATCAAGAGAACTTGGGGAGCAAACCAAATCCCACCTCAGCAGTGCACAATGCTAGTGTGGCAAACCCAAATGAGTTCTTGAGCTTGGATGGCCACACTGAAGGCACAAGGAAAGTGGACAAGTTCAAGAGGTGCTTCACTCTACCTGCCAGAGTGGTTTCATCATCATCCTCTACTTCAATGGATCACCATCATCAGCAAACTAGTGTGGAGTATAGGAATTCTGGAGGCATGTACCAGGATGTCATGGAGACCTTTTTGGAGTGAATTAATAAGGTAAGTTGTGTTTGGGAAATGAAGATGAAAAGCTGTATTTAGGCATAGTTACTGTGTTCCTTAATTTTCATGTGTCAAGCTTCTTCACTTTGTACTGTGTTTTTTTTATCTGTCAGAGACTTCATTAATGACAATTTCTTCCCTTTAGTTTGATTTAGTTTGATTAGACAAATCCTATCCACAAGTATTATATAAGGTATGTAATTTAATAGAATTTTGGATAATTAGTATATCCAAGAAAATTGGGCATCCAATTCCAACTCACTCAATGTAGTTGCTTGAATTTTGGATAATTAGTATATCCAAGAAAACTGGGCATCCAATTCCAATTCACTCAATACAGTTGCTTAATGCACCGCATCATTTACTTCCCGCACCCCACCACTCCATCATTTACTTCCCGCTGAAATACAAAAATAAAGCACTTATGAAAAGTCCTTTCAGGAATGTAAAATTATACTTCCGAAAAACACTTTCCCAAATGCAAATAAATATTTCCGGAACGTTGTTTTCAGAATATAATTGTCACACTCTATTGATTTTCGAAAAACTTTCTTCCGAAATGTACTTTTTAATTTCTGAAAAGTTCTTTTCGAAAGACATCCTATACTTTCCAATTGATATCCAAAATACTCGTTTTGGAAATATATTTTCGAACCTAATTTTCAAAAACCTGTAACGCATTTTACAAAATGAATGACACAAGGAGAAATAAGAAAAGCTAGGTTGTGAATTCAAACTAAACAGTTGAAGATAGATTGCATTGGAAAAGTTTGAATTTTTGGAAAGTGAAAGGTAACTTATATGTTAAACATTGATAAGATACTGAATTTGAGATATAATTCTCAAAGTTAGTGAGTTGGGGATTAATTTGTTGAAGATCTTGTAATTTCTTTAAAGTTTGTATTTCATTGGAAATTTTGGTTTATTTTTATATTAAATTACACTCAATTTTTTAGTTTAAAAATACATTTAAATGTTGTATCTTTTTAATAAGATGATACTCAAATTTTTTATTAATTTTAATTAGGTATTACGTTCCTATTTTTTTAATAAATAATATTCTTCTCCATTATATTTTTAATAACTTGACACTCATTCTCTTGTTTTATTAATAATTTTTTTCTAATTATGTGTTTATATATTTTTTATTTTTATAATTTATAAATTTAGTTTTCATAATTTTAAGTTTTAGTCAATATTATTCTTTTTACATAAAATAAAAGGATTGATTGTGACTTTATTAGCAATATAATGGAGATAAATGTTATTTACGGAAATAAATGTTATTTAGCATAATCTAAGAAAACCGAATGCAATTTTATTATACTTTTAATTTGTTTATATATTAATTTAAATTCATACGAAAAGTACTTTTACTTTTATCTTGATATTTCTCTCGTTTAATTGTTATCATTTAGAAGTTTGAGAAAATAAACCAAATAATTAATGTGAATACTCAATAGTACCACTACACTCCAATCCAATATTTAGTTTGATTTTATTTTTACTTTTAAATATATAGATATAAACTTTTTATCTTCAAAAACGTGAAATATAATGAAAATGCCTGGGCCGAAATGGCCAAGGTTGTAATATAAAACTATTAAGGGAATTTCTTTTTGCATTCCATTGCTTTCGTTCTGCACCACCATAAATGTGAAATTCCTACTTTGTCTTTGTTGTATTAAATGGTAACAATTGGGGTTTGTGGTCTTGTTCTGTTTTATTGTTATTACACACTTGCAAAATTGATTCGTGATCTTTGTGAAACATGAAGGTGGTTAAGACTTTTTTAAGTTTTGTGCGATTTTGGTTTTAAATTCTATTCAAGTTATGCAATTTAAAACTTGTTATCCAAAACATAATTTAGAAGTGAATTTTGATTTTTAGATTGTGCAAATAGAAATATAAATTTAATTTCTGGATTAATTCAGAGGTTAAAATTGTATTTTAGATTATATAATTCAGAATAAAATTTAAAAGTAAATTTTGATTTTTAGATCGTACAATTTAAAATAATATTTTGATAAGAAACACTTAAGAGTGTGGTTAGGATTTTTTTAACTAACTCTTACATTTAGCTTGTTTTTTTTGTGTTGTTTTCTTGTATAATTTGTTAGGATATCTTCAAACTCACCAAGGAGTTCAAGAGAGATTGTAGAGACTGTAAACTTGGAGTGAGGCCAAATGACCAAGTAAGAACTCCAAGACTTAGCTAATGGAGAAACAATGAATTGAATTTATGCATGCTAGAAGTAAATAAACTACAAGAAAAATGAGCATTACATACCGTCGAAATCCGTATGTAATGATAAAAATTCGTATATAATGATAAAAATTCGTATGTAATTTGAATTTACCTACATATTACATATAGTCAAAAATTTGTACATAAAACCTTCGTACGTAACTATTACATACGGAGAAGGAAGAGGACGAACGAAGGAGACAAACGAAGGAGACGAAGGAAACAATGACCAAAAAAATAGAAATTGATGGTATCTCGGGAAGCAGTGACAAAGAACATAAAAAAGAAAACGACAACAACTCTTGACTCGAGGGTGATTATACGAATCGACACAAAGACTCTAAAAAATGCAAGTCAAGTCAAGGAAATGACACGAGAGGAAATGGGAAGGCAAGGTTTTGGGGTTTCACTGCAACGCGAGAGGAGGGAAATGGTACGAGAGGCAAAATTGCCTTCAAATTCTAAAAAATTCATTTTAAAAAGTTTTAAAATTTTCTTTTATTAGTATCCGTATAAAAAATCCGTATGTAATGAATTATTTTATTTACTTACCGATCCCATTAGCATTACATATGGAAAATATCCTTATAAATTTTTTCCACCCTAACGTGCGAATTTTATGTACGGATCACTCTTACCAACCTAATTCAAAGTTACATATGAAAAAATCCGTACATAATTTAATTTTGTATACGAATAAAATTTTGTATGTAAAATTCATATCTAATTTTCAGTATGTAACAAACAATTAAATTTCTTATAGTGATAATAAATGAAAGATCTAGAAGATATTTAAGAGCCTCAGTGAAAGAGAAAACTCCTACCTTAATAGGAGAGGTAGAAATAAAGAAGGAAGGGATCCACATATGAATAAAAATTACCTAAAAATATTGTAATATTTCTAAACTTTAGCAGCATTTTTAATCGTAATGTATACACATAATGAGAAAAGAAAGTAGATAAAATTTTATTTTATTATGGACTTAATGAAATATTCATTATTAAAATGAATTATTTAGAATTTGAAGATTAAGTTTTATTTTGGTGGAACCAAGTGACAAAAGAAATTTAAAATGGTAAAAGAAAATAATCACTTTATGAAAGATTTCAAAGATTGTTATTGATCTAGATTTGTTCCTTATTTTTTTTTTTAAAAAGAGAGATGAACCTTAGACTCCAAAGGCTTAATTAAACATGATCATAGGAGTGTGGAGGAATATTATAAGAAGATGGAAGTTCTCTTTATCAAATGTGAGATTGAGAAAAAACTAGAGCTCACTATTACAAGGTTCATGAATGGTCTTAACTAAGATATTCAAGACATAGTGAAGCTTCATGACTATAAGACCTTGGAGAAACTTCTTCGTCAATCTACAAAGGTGGAAATGCAACACAAAAATGAGGAACTGTTGCTAGAGATCTTCCTCTTTCTATTCGTCATGGAGAGACTAAACAAGAGGTTAGGTAAACACTTTTAATTATGAAGGTAAATATTCTAAATCTCCATACTTATCTTCTAAACATGTGGAACATAAAATCTCTCATCTTCTTCATCACATCACAAATTTCAAGAAAAAGGAGAAGTAGAAAAAATGTTTTAAATGTTTGAGTTTTTGACTAAACAAAGGGTTATGATGTTAAAAGACACTGAGGATGTTCACAACATTCTTCATTTTCATCTTCTTCAAGTGAAGCTTCCTCAAGTGATAAAGAATGTGAGTTGTTTCCAATTAAAAAGGATCTATTAATGATTAGGCTCATACTTAGGTATGTTAAAGTGAATTTTCAAGAAACCCAACAAGAAAATATTTTCCATTCAAGATGCTTAATCATAAATAAAACTTGCATACTCATTATTGATGGAGGAAGTTGCACCAATATAGCAAGTTAAAGCATGATGAACAAGCTTCATATTACCACCATTCCTCATGTTAAGCCTTACAAGTTAAAATAGTTAACTAAAGAAGGTGAGATTTATGTGAACCAACAAGCGGTAGTATCCTTTTCAATTGAATGGTATGTTTTTGGATAAAGTTTTATGTGATGTTGTATGCATGGAATCAATCTATTTGTTATTAGGAAGACCATGACAATATGATGATACAAAGAGTCATTCATCATGGTGTTGCTATCACATAGTTTTTAATGTACATGGAACATAAGTGTAATTAAAACCTTTATCATGAAAGAAGTGGATAAGGATCGAATTTCCATGAAGTTGAAGAGAGAAAGAAAAAAAGAAAGAGGTGGAATCAAGAAAAGATAGTTTGATCCTCAAGAAAGTAAGTTCCATCTTACCAAAGAAAGTATTAACCATAAGAAAATCTATAAACTTATCAATTCTTAAACATTTCAATGTCTTATATTGTGGTTCCTTTTTTCTTTAGAAATGAAGAAAAACAAGGGTAAAGTGGAGACAAAACTACCAAAGAAGGGAATAGAAGTACCTTATGAACTTCTTGTTGATATTTTCATGACCCAACTAATACAAGGGATGAAAGAACTTTAACAAAAATATATTACTGAACAGAAGAAGCCTTTGTCATTTGAACATTCTTTAAATTCCATATATGAAGAAACATCTAACATTGGACGTTCTTCCATAGACATGCATAAAAATACATGTATACTTTATCATCTTATGCGTGTTTTAAAAACAAATAATTATAACAAAAAGGAAATTCACCTCTTAAACTCAAACACTTAGGATGCAAACATACACTTCATATATACACATGGTACTCCAAGTGGAGGATAGTTAATAAATAAGTTTCCTTTCTTCTTTGTTATGTGATAAACATAATTTTACTCAAAGTTAAAAGCTTTAATCATGGTGTTCTCGAACTAAATCAATAATAAATTGACTGTTTTAACTAGGATTCATCTAATTGGGTTTAGTTGGCCTTAACTGTTATTTATGCTAATATTGTATTTTTACATACAGTAAACAGTCTAACAGTTACACGCATTAAACAATTTAATAGTTACACACATTAGATGGTCTAATAGTTACGCGTATTAGATGGTAGTTACACGCATTAGATAGTCTAACAATTACACATATTAGATGATTTAACTAGACGGTCTAATGGTTACATGAAGTAGATGGTCCAACGAACTATCTATACTTAGTTGAAGAAAACACCTTAATAACATCAAGTGAAATGAAGATGGGGATGTGGAAAGAGTCTGATGAGAATATCCTAGACTAGATGGTTTGATAGGAGCCTCTACAACATTGATGTGCAAATTTGATAGAGCATATACCTCTACGAATGAGCCTAATCAATCAAAAGTCCAAATTGCCTCTTTTAATCAAATGGGAAACAAAATCTTAGTGGAAAAATTAGAGAATAAAATTTACAATATCTCAAAAACATATTTGGAAGCAAATCATATGCAAAAACAAAGAAATAAAGTTCATGATAAAATTGGAAACAAGATCAGAGAATTCTGAAAAGTTGGAAACTAAGAATATGTGAACAATAACTAAAATAGAATATAGTTTTGTGATCCTTAGAGCAAAGAAACGTATAAAAAGATGAAACTTTCAAGGGAAATTATCAAGCTTCAAATAGCATTTGAGAAATGTAGAAAACATAGCATTTTAATTTCTTTATTTTTTTCGTTGTACTTGTTTCATTTTTTCCTTCGTATGGAAGGCTAAAACTATAACACCCTAACTATTACTTAATTATTTATTATTTATTTAGAAATTATGAGTAATTTTTTTTAATAAATAAAATTTTCATAGAAAAGATATTACTCATGATACCATTTCACAATATAAATATATACATCTTTTATAAATATTTGTAACACAAATAAGTTTACCACAATAGAATTATACATCATAATGTAGAACTATCTATTTTATATATTCTAATACATTGGAACTAGATCCTTTATAAGTGAATCATCCAAAATCTTCCAAAGATTCTTTTTTGACAACTCTTACTGAACAGGTTCTGCATCTACTCATACAACAGACACATATGAAAGAGAAACATGAAAAGAGTGAGGTCTTTATAAGTCTTAAATATTAATCTTAATAAACTTAACAAACAATGGGGCCTATAATCACAATCACAAACAATGATACATATAACTTGACTCAAAACCATAAGAATTACTCTCACTTTACCAAACATATGGATCCATATACCACCACTTTTGATGACCTACCTGGACATCAAAAACCTTTTGGGAAGTGATTAGGTAGTTGAGTATATCCCATTGGTATAATCATAATCATTTTCTCGAGAATTATGGCCATTTGACAATAAAAGAGATATATATGCTCACTTCTCAAAAATAGACACTCATAGATTACCCTGGTTTCAACTCTAAAACCTAGGACTCTTTCACCACCAACATATTCATGCCATTTCCATCAATCACATAACATAATGACTATTAAGTTATGTCATATATATCTCAATCCACAAATTATACACAACAGTTAAACAAATACAACCATAAAGCATACAAGTAACTTCCTTGTATCAAATTCATCAAAATACATACTTTTTACTTCATACGTATATATTTAAATTATTACAAAATATGATAAAATAAAAATTAAAGCAAGAACTTTAAATAAATATAAATCTCATAAAATTGGAGATAATTTAAATAAAATAAATAGAATCGGTGCGTAACTAGAGATAAAATAAATAAATAAATAAAATACAACCAATACGAGAATGGAGATAAAAATAAATGAAACAAATAAAATAAACAAGACCAGTACAAAACTGCAGATAAAATAAATAAAATAATCAAGATCAGCGTAAAATTGGAGATAAAATAAATAAAATAATCAGGACCAGTGCGAAACTAGAGATAAAGTAAATAAAATAAATAGGACCATCGCATAACTGCAGATAAAATAAATAAAAGAAACAAGATCAATGCGTAATTGAAGATAAAATAAACAAAATAAATAGGACCAGTGCATAATTGGAGATAAAAGAAATAGAGAAACAAAGAGAGTAAGATAATATATAGTTCAAGATAGCTTAAAATAACTCAAACATTAATAAAACAAAATAAGTTTATTAAGATTAACATATATATAAAACTTAACTCCACTCTCGCCTTACCTTTAAATGAAGAGATACACACTAAAAATAGAACTAGAAATGCTTACTCCTTACTTCAAATCTCCTTTCTCTCTCCCCATTCTCTTATCTTTCTCTTTCTTTCTTCTTTTTTCTCTCTCCTCTTTCTCTTTCTTCCTTCTATTTTCTCTCTCTTCCCTCTTCCCTTCCTCTTTTTCCTTCTCGTAGCTTCTCTTCCACCCATCCATCTATTTATAAGCCAATTTTCATTTTATTTAATTTTTTTAGTCATCATTACATTCATGTTAATGAAGAAAAAATACCTCTTCATCTTTATCTTACATATATAATTATATTTTATTTAACGTAACTTTATCTTTTTTTCTTATTCTTTCTTTTCTTTCATTTTCTTTTTTCCTTTCTTCTTCTTTCATTTATGTTTTTATTAGAATTTAATTATTATTTAATTAAATACTTTATATATATATATATATATTTAGAAATTTCATAATAATAATTATATATAAATTATATATATATATATATATATATATATATATATATATTTAATCATTTTTTTAATAATCATATTTCATATATTCTTTCTTTTTCAAAAAAGAAATTTACTTCATTTATTTTCTAATGTTCAAATGTTTTTTTATTATAAAATACCTTTTTCTAAAAAGAAATAGAATTTAATAACATGAATAAAACTTAAGATTTTCTAACTCTTATAAAGATAAAATAATTAATATATTTATTTGAAAACAAGGATGTTACATTACTTCCCTCTTTTTAGGAATTTCGTCCTCGAAATTCATTAGGTTGTAAAGAGGTGGGGATACATCTCTCGGATATTACTTTCCAATTCCCAAGTTGCATCTCTTTCTTCTTGTTGACTCCATAGTACCTTTACAAGTGGTAGTCCTTTCCCGGAAGTTATTTTATCCTTTGATCCCCAATTCTTACCGGAAATACATCATACCTAAGATTTTCTCGTATTTGTACTATATTAGGTTCTATTACATGAAGAGGATCATGAATATATTTACGAAGTTGAGACACATAAAAGACATTATGAAGTTTAATTACTCAAATATACAATGAGATATAACAAAATATTAAACCATATTTTGAGTTTAATTACTCAAATAACAATTAAACCATACCCTTTTGTATATTTTACTTGTTTTTAACAATAATTTTTGTGTCTTTTTATCATATATAATTTTAAGTTATTTATGACATCTATACAGTTAAGTATTAATTTATTTTGTAAATTAAAAATTTGAATACATAATATAAGATTGAATTGGAAATTAATTTTTAATGATCGTAAATTACTCGATATTTATTCGTAAAGGTGAGTTTTAAGAAAATGAAATATAATTTCAGTTTCTGTTTAAAAGGAATAAGTGTTAAACACCATATTTTATTGAAGAATTTAAAGAAATATATTAGCCATGTGTTAATTGATATAGTAAAAAGGAAAGATTATAAGAAAGTTACAAGTGAGACAACAGACAAAACGGTTACATAATTAGTAGTTTTTGGGTTAAGTGAGTTTTTCGGTAGCTAAATAGTGTAGGATACCAATAATATCATTTATCACAAAACAATTTCACGGCACACTCAGTCCAAAGGCAAAATTATTTTGCTCCGACAAGAAAAATAAACTATTTCATGTGACAACCATATGCACAAATCTTACCAATTTCATTATATCTTCCCAAACTCCTATGTACATAAAAGAAAAAAAAATTACAAAAAACTAAACAAAAGTTGCAGAACTATTCACATTTCCTTCCAATATCATCACATCTCTTTTCTCTAACCACACTATCACTGGATCAATATTTAAATATTTAAAACAGTAAGATCTAGTGAAAGGATTAACATATTTCAACTCATGTTTCTCTCTGATCACATGTTTATCAGATAAAGTTATGTACCAATTATGTTTGTCATCACATATCTCTATGACAACCCTTGGACGGTTCCATGGCGTGGCATTCTCTACAAGCCATCACAAACCACCGTAGAATCCTCCTCCCAAATCTCAACCTCACCCCTTTATTCCCTTTCTCTTTCTTACTCTTCTTGTTCTTCTTCTTCTTCTTCTTCTTCTTCATCTTCTTCATGGTCCCTTTGTCCTTCTCTTGGGTCGTGTCCGTTCTTCTTCTCAAGGAGCCTTCACGGTTCAACGCTGGCATGGGAGTTATATACTGCCACCTTTGCGAACACCCGTATGCTTGATAATGCGAGGGAGTTTTTGACATAAATGCACCACCTTT